>MDSX01021735.1_pt1 | contig 215671 bp, 187 predicted proteins | sample 811141 | NCBI WGS metagenome assembly MDSX01 (sample SAMN05326642, study PRJNA326480) | marine metagenome | isolation source: seawater | place: Atlantic Ocean: South East | collected 2010 | reverse complement strand
CTTCAGGAGGTGCTAAGTCCGTCACCACCCGACCCAAACAAAAACGAGCCTCAGATGAGGCTCGTTATATGATCCCAAAACTGTGGGACAGCAGTGGCCTGCCGGCTCCCTTTTTTCATGACTTTTTAAGCTTACTTTTCAGTCTTAGCCAGCGTTAGCAATGTACTCCCGGCGCTGCTGCTCGCTCTCAATATATTCCTGCCACTGATGAGCGACTTTCTCTGCCGCCGGATACGATGCAGCTTTAAAGAAAGTAATAGATGCAGACTCCAGTTCATCCAGATTGTACTGAGCAAGCCCTTTGATAATTAATGCCTGATAAGGTGCCTTCAGATCACCCGCGTTCAGCGCTTTATTACTGAATTCAAGTGACTTACTCCATTCCTGACGCTCAGTATAGATCTGCGCGAGCTTGAAATAATCGCGTCCTTCACCAGATGCATCCGCTGCCTGTGTCATCACAACAATCGCATTGTCGTATTCTTTAGCCAGCATCCAGGCATCGCCCAACAACGACAGGTTTCGCGCGCTTTTCTCGACGACATCAGCCTCCATGCCGGCTTCCAGCACATGCGCAGCTTTATACGGAATTTCTCGGCTCAGCAGTGCCTGAGCAAAATTCAGATATTCGGACTCTTTAGTAAAAAGCTTCTGATCATAGGCGGTTTCAAGCGTCGCCAGCTCCTCGTCTTCGCGACCCAGCTCATTATAGACCGCAGCCAGTTGCATCCAGTATTCAGACTTCGAATAGGTCGCAACCAATTTCTCAAGAGTGACTGCCAGGCCTTTATAGTCTTTCAGCTGGAACATCACCGCACGTTGCAACAGCAACCAGCTTTCGGTGACGCGAGACCCTGCTTCTTCGCGCATTGAAATCGCAGTCGCAATATCATCACCGGCCAGTTCATACTTCTCCTGCTGGTACTGGACCTGTGCGCGGAACATATAGGCGTCTGCATTCACTTTGTCTGACTGTGACATCCACTCATTAATGGTCGCCAGAGATTCTGCATAACGCTCCTGCAACATGTACAGTTTTGCCAGCGTGTAACGGGTCGTCTGCTTCAGACTGTCTGGCGCGTTGTCGATTTCAATTACTTTTGCGTACTCAGGGATGGCCGCAGCGTAATTTTCCTGAGTCGAGTAAACGTAGGCATACATATTGTGCGTCATTGCACGCTCGTATGAATTACGCTTCCGCTTTTCCAATCGTTCGAGTGTCTGCAAGGCTTCGTCAAAGTTACCGGCATCAGCGGCCTGCTGCGCTTCTTCGAGCTTCTCAAATACGATCTCACGCAGCGTCATAGTTCTGCGCACGCGAGGGCCTGCTGAGGCTTCTTCCTGCGAATTTTCTGCGCTTTCTTCAGCGGCGGATACAGACTGCACGGCCAGGAGGGGGACGCCCCCTAACAATGCACTCATTACTAATGCTATCGGTAACTTTCTCATAAAACACTCACTCCAGTTTTATACGTTACTTATCCAGCTCGAAGCGGATAATGTTACGAACCCCGGGTACATCTACTGCACTTCCCTCAACTACCTGGGGTTTATATTTAAATTTCTTAACTGCATCCAACGCAGCCTTATCGAATACACCTGGAGGCTCAGCTTCGAGCACTACCGGATTGGTCACTGTACCCAGTGAGGTCACGGTAAACTCGACAACAACATAGCCTTCTATTCCGCGCTGGGCAGCACGGCGAGGGTAAGTCGGGGCCACCTTAACAATCGGCATAAACTCACCGTCACTGCCTGCGCCACTCAAACCTGCATCCAGAGCAAGATCTGCAGAGATATCCAGTGCACCGAGTGCTAAATCAGCCGCATTCTGAGAATTAAACTCAGGCTTCACCATGTCTGGCTGTGGCGGCTCCTGCGGCGGTGCAGGTGGCTTTTCAGGCTGACGATCTTTCGTCTGTACTTCATCGTCTGGCTCATTCATCACAAAGCTCTGAATACGGCCATAATCAGTCGGCATGGTGACTGAGCCACCGGTACTGATGAGGCTCTGCATCATCCAGAAGACAGCGATGGTGGCGACGAATGCGACAGCAAGGGCGCCACCAAAACGGACAACAACCGGCATCTTACATCGCCTCTGTAGCCAGTGAGACGTCATAGACTCCGGCCTGACGTGCAGCATCCATCACTGCCACCAGCTTACGGGTCTTCGCTTCTTCATCCGCCTGGATCACAACGGTTCCCTGCGGATTTTCAGCATGCAGACGCTCGATATTTGCGCGAACCTGACTCTCATCAACGCGGCGTTTATTAATCCAGATCTCGTCATTTTCATTAATGGCGATCAGAATGTTTGCGCGTGGCTTCGCTTGCGCGGTACTCGCATCAGGACGATTAACTTCAATACCTGATTCTTTAACGAACGACGCGGTCACGATAAAGAAGATCAGCATAATAAATACAACGTCCAGCATCGGGGTGATATCAATCTCGCCCTCGGCTTCTACTTGCTGACTGGCAGAAAAACTGCGTCTCATAATCTTTTTCCCGAATTAATGATCAAAGGTCAGACGATCTTCGATACGGATTTTTTCTCGTTTGATGTATCGCTCAAGCATCGACTGAGCGAACACTCCCGTCAGGGCACCTACCATTCCAGCCATGGTTGGAATCGTGGCTTTAGAAATACCGGAAGCCATTGCTTTAGGGCTGCCGTTGCCAAAAAATGCCATAACGTCAAATACTTCAATCATGCCGGTAACCGTACCGAGCAGACCAAACAGAGGCGCCATGCCGATCAGCATTTTGATCGTGGTCATGTTCGCTTCGAGGTCTGAGCGTAGAGAGGCAATCAGGTCTTCACGAATCTGATGTGCTGCCCAGGATTTACGCTCGGTACGAGCTTCCCATTCATTCACCGCACGCTGCATCGCGTTGCGGTGAGAAAATGCGAAGTACCCGGCACGCTCCAGTACAAACAACCAGAGCAGCAGAATCAGTCCGAAGATGGCGTAGAGGACGTCGCCTCCACGCTCCATGAACAGATATACCGGTTCGTATACTTCACCAAACATCATGATCAGGCTGCTTTCGCTTGTTGCTGTTCAGACTGGCGAGCCAGAATACCGGTGGCGCGCTCTTCCAGAATCATGATCAGTGCACTGCTGCGGTTGTTGGTCAGGGTGTGCAGGAAGACACATGGAATTGCCGCAACGAGACCCAATACCGTAGTCACCAGCGCCTGAGAAATACCACCCGCCATCAGTTTCGGGTCACCCGTACCGAACAGCGACATGGTTTCGAACACATCGATCATACCGGTCACCGTACCCAGAAGACCGAGCAGCGGAGCAACCACCGAGATGATTTTGATCCAGCCGATACCACGTGTAAGACGAGGAATCTCTGCGGCAATGGCTTCACCCAGATGCAATTCGAGCGTTTCTGTATCGCTTTTCTTATTTGCATTAAATACAGCCATCACACGACCAAGCGCATTCTTTTCATCAACAGTTTCAGTTTTCATCTGCTTGTTGATACGACCTGCTTCGATGTTCAGAACAATCATGCGCCAGATAGCCAGCAGAATACCCACGGCACCCAATGCGAGAATGATGTAACCAACCACACCACCCTGATCGACACGGTCACCCAGTTCTGGGGACTGGCCCATAATTTTCAGCAACTGACCACGTGAAGGGTCAATCCAGAAACCGGTCAATTCACTTCCACTCGCAGATTCGAGAGCTGTAATTCCATCGGTGTAACGTGCACCCGGCTGCTTATCCATCTCAATCAGTCGCGCTGATTCAATGTCCCAGTTCAGGTATTTACCGTCAGAAACCGCGTTGAATCCACCGATACGAACAACCTGCTGCTCAGTGGTTTCACCACTTGGCGTCACAACATCCGCGCTGTAGCTTGCAATGCGGCCGCTATAAGTCGCTTCACGCTGCATCTCAAACCAGAGGCGCTCAAGCTGCTCAATGGATGGCAGTTCAGAGGTGGCGCCTGCAACACGGATAAGGTCGGTCAAAAATGCTTCACGACCTGGCAGTTCAGAGCTGATAACAGAGCCTTCGAAAACACTCTTGGTATCGCCAGCAACCTGCTGCAGCACACCGAAGAGTTCTTTCAGGCTACCCAGACGATCATTTAACTGCGCTTGCTTTTCGGCAACGATCAGTTCGTTATCACGGAACTGCTCTTCTTTATCAGCACTCAGTGCTTCAAGACGATCGCGCTCTACCATCGCATCACGAACCAATTGCTCCTGCCTGGCTTTTGAGCCCTGGAATTCAGCGATACGCTGTTCAAATTCAGCGTTGTCACGTGCCTGACCTTCTTTTACGAGGTTCAGAAGCTGATCAAGGTTGGCTGTTTCTGCCACTGAAACTAGCGGCATTGCCAGTGCAAATACACCGCCAAGGAATAGATTACGGAGTTTCATCAGTTCGCCTCCTGTTGAGCCATCATAGGAGCAGCAACCGGAACTTTAATCAGATCTGGCGCAGCCTGTTCACGAGCAATACGGATGCCCGCCATCACTTTGCTCTTATACTCTGGCGCCAGAGGCTGCCAGCTGTTGGAATTCGTATTCCAGATGCCCAGCTCCTGTCCGTCCAGAGACTGGTACACCAGAGCGATACGACCAATACGCAGGAAGTCGACTTCACGCGGCGTTTCGCCTTCCAGCTCACCACGATATGACTCGATGGTACGGCCGTATTCGATCTCTGCCTGATAGGCCTCCATCACCTTGCGATACTTCTCAGCCGCGGTAACGTCAGAACGCCCCATCAGGTCATTCAGTTTGGAAACACGCGCCATGCGCTCTTCTTTCAGGAAAGGTACATCTGCTGCCACAAACTGATTAACAGCATCAATCATGCGTAGCATCAGAGGAGTGATCTGGCGTTCAACCAGCGCTGCCTGACTCATGCTTTTATCGATACTTGCCAGGTCTTTTGCCTGAGCGTCCAGCTGACGATCCAGCTGAGAGATATAGACATTCAGGCCTTCGATTTCTTTCATCAGTGCACGGTAATCACGCTCGGTAGCACGAATGTCTTTGTCGATAGAATCGATGGTCTGCTGAGAAGCCTGTGCCTGCTCTACACGCTCGACACCCTGCTCAACTGCGTCATCCAGCGTTGCAGCGGAGGCGACGCCTGTAAAACTCATACCAGCAATAGCGATAGCGCTCAGAAGGCGCGACGCCTGGCGTTTGGTTGTTGCCATGTTAAATACCCAATTAAAAAGAATGGCCGGAAACCGGCGTTTCTGAATTCGCGAGAAGAATACGAAGAAAAGATGACAATTCTGTGACATTGCAGAATTGCTACAAGAAAATTACATATCGCTGTCGTATAACGAAAAACGGCACCCGAAGGTGCCGTTTATCTCGCAAGAATAAGTGACTTATTCTTCAGTTTCGAAGGCTGCTGGGATTACGTCAGCTGCCCATGCCCACCAAGCGCTTTCTGCAGCAGTAACAGTCGGGTCAACCGCACCGATGTAGTCAGTTTCTTCAAAGAAGCCTGTAGAAGCATTTGCGCTAGTCGCTGTGCTTGCAGTTACTGAACCATTGCCACCGGTTACTTCAAAAGCATTACCCAGAGCAACGTTGTCGGAAGTTGAGCTTGCTCCCCAACCAGTGATCTGACCTTCTGTAGCGCTATTTTCCAGACGCAGAGTATCTTCTGCATCCATACCTGTATATTCAACCAGAGAGTCGGTCAATACAACAGTTGTCTCTGTATCAGCGATACGGAATGCTTTGGCATAGTTATCGGCAGCAATCTTAGTCAGAGTGCCGTAGGTACCTACCTTCGCACGCATCAGGTATGCAGAACCTTCAGAAGCAGTCTGGAAAGTGATGTTTGAAAGAGTAGGATTAGAAACTGGCTCAGCTGTGTTGCTCAGACCAGCATTATCCGCTTCGATACCATTGTCACCCGCATTGGTTACGCCCTGGCGAACAAGAGAGAACTGAATGTTACCGCGATAGCCGTCATCCCAGTCGATTGACTCATCACCATTGTCGACCAGAATCAGGTGTTTAACATTTACTGAACCACCGAAGAACTCGATGCCATCATCGTAATTGTTATAAACCATAACGTTTTCTACAGTTGTGCCGTAGCCCACTGAGTGCATAGTGATACCGTTAATTTCACTATCAGCAACAACTTCGTAACCTCCTTCAGCAACGATCAGGTAAGAAATAGAACCGCTGTTGTCAGCATCGTCGTTACCGCCATGGAAACCGGTATCAGCTTCGTCAGCTGTATTACAGATTTCTTCTGGAGTCGCTGCATATTCATTCGCACACTGGTTATTCTTAGCGAAACCCTGAACTACCAGACCGCCCCACTCTTTATTGCCTTCGTAGTTGTCATCAATAGAAGACATAACGATTGGCGCTTCTGCAGTACCGTTGGCATTGATCTTAGAGCCACGAGAGATGATCAGAGTACCCTTAGAGGTCGAGCGGAAAGCAACACCTGGGTCAATAGTCAGAGTTACTTCACTTGGAGCATCGTAGGAAGTCAGTTCGCCTGCACCATCACCAACAGTAACGTAGTCAGTCATGCTGTACACATAGTCGGTAGTCAGTGTTGCGTCAGTCAGAATGCTGCCACTGAGCAGACATACTGGCATATCCACACCATCAACGGAGTAAGTAGTATCCAGTTCTTTACCAACACCAACGCTACAAGTGTTATCAGTAACAGTAGGCGTAGTTGGTGTAGTTGTATTATTTGATGAAGAGCTGTCGCCGCCACACGCTGTCAGCATAGCTGCAGAAACAGCAGTCATAGCAACAAGAAGTTTTTTAAGTTCCATGGTAATTCCTTGGTTAGTTAATCTGGTTAAGAACTTGACGAGACACATGCTATGGCCACTGTGTGACACTTTTATGAAAGATAAAAAAAATCCCGCCGAATGCGGGATTTTTTATAAAACGCTTTATCAGAAAACCAACGAAATACCGGCAGAGACCTCACGCCCTTTACGATAGGAGCGATAGTTTTCACCTTTTTGTGTGAGACTGACGGGCTCATCTGTAATGTTCTTCAAAGCCACTTTAAACGTAAGATCCGGTACAATTTCTGTTGAATAGTTCGCACTTAACTCGCCTCTCGGATCTTCCATAATATCCGGTGAATTGCTATTGGCCTGAGTTGCTGAGTACAGTAGCTCACCATGATAGTTATACACCAGTGTGAATTTCTGTTGACTGTCGTAATCATCAAGCCCTATCTGAACATTCGCCAGACTATCGGGCTGCCCTTGCATAGCTCGTGAGCGAAATGCAATATCTACTTCAGAATCAATTAAAGATAGATTTCCCGAAACAAACATTAAGTAACTGCTGAGATCAAATTCCGACCTGAAGTCGATTTCGACACCATTGATGGTACCAGTATCCCCATTACGGTATGAGAATACCGATCCACCGGTCAGTAATGTCTTTTCGATTGGCTTGTCAAAGTTCTTGGTAAAATAAGCGAGGCTAATGCTTTCATTTTCACTCATGTACCATTCAGCACGAACATCGATATTGGTAATCTCCGCACTTTCAAGCAGAGGGTAGCCTCGTATATTGTCGCCAGTATCGGGGTCGACGTACTGCGCATTAGCGAGTTCACGAAAATCTGGACGGTTAATAGTCTGATACCAGGCACCTCTAAGCTGAACACTCTCGCCAAGAAAAACTGTTAAACCAGCTGATGGATACACATTAGAGTCAGAGATTTCTGCATAAATGGGGTTACTTTGATCCTGAGCACTAGACTCGTACGTTTGTACTGAAATATCAGAGGACTCGCTACGAAGTCCCGCATTGACCCGGAAGACTTCAAGGCGTTCATACTCGATACCACCAAACAGAGCCGTCATATCCCATGAGGCATTATAGTCTGCCGAACCTGCGGTCTGATTGAGAAGGCTAAGCTCATCGGCGGCGATGGTTTCGGTTACGATCTGATCGATATCGAAATTGTTAATATAGTCACCCGCCAGACCACTGTTTGCATCGTAGCCAAGCGTCGTGCCATCAGCTTCACGCTCACGGGTAAAAGCTGAGAAGCCATAGTCTGCTGTCAGGTAATTTGTGGACGACTCGAAAAGAGAAGAGTCGAAACTGACACTATAATCTGTGATCGAATCAGAAAGCGTATTGTACTCTCGCTTTACCTCACTCCAATAAAGGTAATAGTCATCCAGCCCCTCATCAAAAGCAGGAATTTCATAGGTATACCGACGCCGATCCGGGTTATCCAATTCAGCCTCAGAAAAACTTATCTGCCATTGCGCTGTCGTTTTTAGGAAACGATCAAAATAGTGTTCGCCTGTGAACTGCTGCATGAACAGCTGGCGCTCCAACCAGTCCATATTGTATAGAATTCCCTCACGATCCTGGTCTCCACCTGTCCCACGTTTAACACTGGTTTCCGAGTGGGTCTGACGAAGCAATAAGGTATTACTGGTGACTTCATGTATGCCCGAGAGCATTCCTAAACTCAGTCCAAACCCAAGATTCACGTCGTTAGTTGTCCGTGTTTCATCGTATGAGTCATCAACGTTGAGCTCGCCATCCTCTCCAAGCAGGTTGGTATCGGACTCTCTTTCCTGAACTTGCCATTCGTTAGAGAATTTGACAGATGCCTGGTAACCGTATGCAGTATTACCGTTGTCGTAAAATGTATCCCCCATAGATAGCTCTGCAGAAATATCAGGTAGGACGTTTCGTTCTTCTGTATTCAGATTGTCAGGCAACTCTGCAACCAGGTTCTTACCAAGTTCAGGATTAAAAAGCAGGCTCTCACTACTGAACTCTTTAGCATCCTGATTCAGCGCTCTATCGCCATCTGCACCGAAGCCGAAAAAGTCTCCACCTTCTTCCTGCATAAATTCCTGCTCAGTAAAGGTAGCACTATCGTTATACCCCAAAGACAGAGACAGCTTCCCTTCAAATTCCAGAGGGAACTTTTTAGTACTCAAAGAGACTGTGCTACCCGTTGAATCTGCATATACATCCGGAGTGGCCGTTTTCTGAACGTCGATTCCATCAATCACACTGGACGGAAATAGATCGAGAGGTACGACCCGACGGGATGGGTCAGGACTCGGCAATGAGGCACCATTCAGTAGAATCGATGTATGACGTTCATTCAGGCCACGAGCGACGACGTATTTACCATCTGCAATGGTCACGCCCGCCACACGCTTCAACGCAGAAGCCGCGTTAGAATCACCAAAGCGAGACATCTGTTCGCCGCCAATCGAATCCAGGACCGCGCTGGCATCACGTTCCTGACTGGTTGCAGAGTCTGCGACATAAGTACCAACCGCAACAACCTCTTCGATGACGCCATTCCCGGACATTCCGACCTCAACATTCAGGTCAACCGGTACGCCAGGCATGCTATTAACGTTAAGTTCAGCTCTCTGATAGCTTGGATGAGCAACAGTCAGGGTGTAGTTACCGCGCGGTAATTCGAGTGAGAAATTGCCATCGTCGTCAGTAATCACACCAAGTTCTGTACCTGCCGCAGATACCCGTGCACCTGAAACGGGGCCACCTGTTTCGTTGGATATCAACTGACCTTTGATTACACCGCCAGCGGCGTCAGACGAACTGGTTTCAGCAATGGCTTCGCCACCTAAAATCTCGACAAATACATCTTTTGAAGAGTCGTCATTTTCGAGGGTGAAATCAGCCTCTCCTACCCAGGCACCGTATTGCGACAATTCAGCGGTGTAACTGTCAGCAGGCAGTTCAAAGGTAACAAAGCCCTGAGGATTGACTATCCGGCGCTGGCCATTAACAGAAACGGATACGGCGTCAGCCGCGCCGCCATCTTCAGAGATGTAAAAGACAACTTCTGCTGCATGCGCTGTCGCGAAGCAGAAACTACTGGTGATCGCGGCCGTACTGATGAGGCGCTTAAAACTCATGATTCCCCCGGTAATTACTGGGGGCGCACGCCCCCGAGAATGAAACGGAGGCGAATTTACTACAGCTTCATGACGGATTTGTTACATATCAGTCATTATAGGATGGATGCTCAATAACCATGAATTGGTTAACCGGAACATCACTCAGAATGGTAACTTCCCCGCCTGGCCACTCAACTCGCAGTTCGCTGACAGCGTCATCGCCTGCTAAGCCGAAGTGTAGCTCTGGTGCATTATTGGACATGTAATTATTCTCAAAACGCATTTCCCGGTACTGGTTGAGTGTTTCACTGGTCGCATATACCTTGGCACCGTAAGCGAATTGATTACCGCCTACCCCACGCAGTCTTACATTCAGGAAGTTGTCGTCCGCAGTAATTAAACGACGGAAATGATTTTCATAATACGATGGAAATCCACTGTGGTTCATAATTACGATGTCGATATCGCCATCTCGATCAAAGTCATTACAGACAATTCCCCGGCCTTCACCAGTATCATCAATATGACGCAATGCAGCTTCCTCACGGAAGGTGCCATCCTGATTATTCATAAACAGTCTGGCCGGTGTACCGTAGAAGTTCTCAAGAATGATTGAATCAACGCCAACGCGCTCGCTTAATTCTTCTGAGGCAGCGATAAGTGCTTCGAGCTCTTCAACAAACTGGCCTTCATCCAGGTAACTTCCCCCCAGATTCGTGTTAACACCAGAAAAGTCTCCGAAATACCCATAAAGAGTACTGATCAACTCCTGAGCATTGGCTCCCAACAAGTCGTAGACGCCATTAAAACCAACCCAGGACAAAACATTGAACAGAGGGTGATCGAATGTCGTATTTGAATATCCGTAGCCGTTAACGTGAAAGATATCGAGCCAGCCATCGTTGTCGAAGTCTTTCATGCAAGTGCCCCAAGCCCATAGACCGTTTGCCACACCTGCAGAATCAGATATTTCTTCCATGGCAATATCCTCTCCTTCGACCGATTGATTCAGATACAATCGGTTCGTCAGTGGATCATATCCTGGCAAAGGAATCTGAATGTTTGTTACGAACCAATCCACATCCATGTCATTGTCTATATCACCCACCGCTGCTCCCATTGCGTTATAGTCGGTAATACGACTGGCTCGGGTTGCGTTGATATATTCGCCCGACTCGGTACCTTGAAACACTTGTGAACGCTGAAAATCAGCCGCAACAAGGATATCGAGATTTCCGTCTTTATTCACATCTGCAAAATTCGCTGCGAATGTGTAATCGCGATCACCAAAGGCACCATAAACCACGTCATCCTGCCATGGCTCAAAAAGCCCTCGCCCATCATTTTTCCAGAGATGTATTTCCTCTGCCGTTCTCATGAAATCCCAGTTGTGACTGAATATATCCAGGTCGCCATCATTATCTATGTCCGCGAATGATGCATTATGGGTAGTGCGCACTGTGTCGTAACCAAACTGAGTAACTCGAATAAACCCCGTGCCCCCATTATTCAGCCAAAGTTTGCTGTCAGGCTCGTATGCGTGCCCAACCAGAATATCCGGCCAACCATCACCGTTGATGTCTGTCATCGAAAAGGCCGCTATATCACCCGAACTATCGATACCGAAGTTGTCCGGAGCTTCCGAGAAACGTCCGTTTTCATTGAGATATATCTGAATACCTTTCTCTTTACCAAGTCCAATGGCGAGATCAAAATCACAATCACCATCAATATCTGCGGAAGCGATAGAACCTATCACCAGGGCAACTTCCGCAGTACTGACAATATCGTCGAGTATTTCTGGCCCAACTCTGTGTGACTCATTCAACCCGGAAAGGACTACTTTTCTGAAGCCAACAGAAAGATCAATTTCCGGGCGACTATCCACATCCATTGCCACACAGGACGATATATTAGCTGGCTCTATCTCAGAAAGATCAGGAAAGACTGGGGCAACTGATTCTCCTGGAGCAGGAGGAAATACGTCAAAAACAGCAGTGTTATCGAAGAAGGAGAACTCTGGTTCAAGCCGGAACCCATCGGGGTCGACCGATGTGTAATCTGGCATCCATTGTTCGACGCAAACGCTGCTTTTCAGACAATCGGCAGTCAAGCTCCGAATAAAGGCCGCATACTGTGAGACTTTCTCGCTCGAGACGACACTGGGTACACGATTGTATCTACGTGACTTATTGGAGCGCCATTGCTGATAAGCCGCAGAAATTGCCGGAACCTGAGCCTGGTGGCCGCTTGTATTAATATTGAGGCCAGCAAACTGGGCAAGATGATCAAGGCTATAATCATACCCTTCAAGTTGTGCTACCGGATCGAAATGCCAACGTATGGCCTCTTCCAGTGTCGCGATAGAGCCGGCATGCATATAGGGGAATGTGAGCTCGGCATTAATCAAACTAGGAGTACGGAAAGCGAATTTATCTGATACATCCGGTACCGTGTTATAGCGACCAAAGTCCTGAGAAAAGACATTTTTACCACGCCCTATCTGTGGCGTTGCCAAGGGATAAAATTGCTCATCGGAAAACTTAGCACCTGCATGACAGCCGAAACATTTACCCTCGCCAAAGAAGAGTAGCGCACCTTCTTTTGCCTCTTCAGAAATCGCATTAATGTCACTGTCAACATAACGCGAGAACGGATAATCCAGTGCAATCTGCGAGCGCTGATACTCGCCAAGTGCCATCGCTATGCGGTCATAAGTGATCAGCTTCCTATCAAGACTAATGTAATCGTTGAAGGCATCGCGGAAGTATCCTTCCCAACCACGATCAAGCAATTTTTCTGCAATCAGATCACGAGTATCGTATGAGGTAAGACCTGCGGCAGGATCAAAGCCGCGCATTTCAACCACAGAAGTTACCGGAAAGCGTGCCTGAGCAGCAGTCAGGTTGGGACCAGCCTTGTTATCTGGTCCACGGAACTGGCTGTCCGGTGTTCGCATCAACTGACCTTCACCATTCGGGGCACCAGTATCGACACCTACGTAGTAAAGGTCTCCCGGATCGTACTCGATGGTTTCAATACGCCCATCCCAGAACATAGCTCGGTCATAGAAAGCAATATTAAAGGTCGTCGGACTATTGCGAGGTACGTTCGGACCAAAGTCAGCTTTAGGGTCGATGTAGTAGTTCCCATCATGTCGGCGCCCAGGCCCGACAATCAGCGGATTATGAGCGCCAACGCCGACGGGCAAACTGAGATTATCGGTTCCAGCAAGTCTCGGGTCGTGGCAACTCGCACAGGCAACATCATCACCAAAGCTGAGAGATCTGGAGAAAAACAGCTCCTTACCCAGCTCGACCAACGCATCTCCCGGCTGAGGGACTATACGATCTGTCAGCTCGGAAGGATCAAACCCAATGTCAGCGATAAGCGCCAGAAGTTCAGTGTCCAGTTCGGTAGGCTCAGTAACAACATCAGGCTCACTCCTTTCTGGATCGTAAGGGTAGGCGTCTAAATCATTCAGAACACCGTCGCCGTCTATATCGTCATCAAGAACGTCAGGGATAAAGTCGCCGTCGAGATCTGCCGGCGTATCGCTCGCATCCAAGGGGGCAGAGCCAGCCGCGACTTCATCACTATCGGAGTAACCGTCATTATCATCGTCTGCGTCGGCATTGTTACCGATGCCATCAAAGTCGCTATCCGCCCATTCGCCGGCGTCAAATACAAAAGCGTCTTCGGCGTTGCGCACGCCATCCCCATCGATGTCGTCATCCTGAGAATCAGGAATACCATCATCGTCGGTATCTACGGTTTCTTCTGGCGTAGCTGGTGCGGTATCCGGTGGAGCTGGAGTATCGTCTGACGTTCCAGAGCCACCTCCACAGGCAACCAGTAAACACGCGCTCGTAATTATTGTTATGAGTGCTTTCAATGTTGAAGGTCCAAATCCGGGACAATCGTGATTCCCTTCCGTCAAGGCAGAAAGGGCCACCTAGCACATAGTTATGCACAAACAGGCCAACAAAACCAGACAACAAAACGTAAATGCGCCATGTGTCTTATTGAAATGTAGAAGAGTTCTTACTTTTGGGAGGGTTAAGAACAGATGCCGCAAGGCGTGCGGCATCTGTAGAGGTCAGCAATTAACCCTGAGCAAGCAGCTCACGAAGGTCAAGAATCGCCGCATTAGCTCGGGAGATATAAGACGCGAGTACCAGCGAGTGGTTAGCGAAAACACCGAACCCACTGCCATTCAGTACCACTGGAGACCAGAGCGCTTCCTGAGTAGCCTCCAGTTCGCGGATGGTCTGACGTAGACCAACCAACGCGTTCTTCTTCTCCAGAACCTCCTGGAAATCTACCTCGATAGCACGCATAAGGTGCAGAAGCGCCCATGAAGTGCCGCGCGCTTCGTAGAACACATCGTCAACCTCAGTCCACGGAGTTCTTACCTCTTCCTCTGAAGGGAGAGGAGTCGCGCCTGTATCTTCATTGAGACGACGCTGGCCTACCGATGCGCTCAGACGCTGAGAGAGGCTACCCAGGCGGGTTTCAACATCCAGCAACCACTGACGCAGATTGTCCGCACGTGCGTAGAACTGCGCCGTCGGCTCATTTGGATCAGACAAGCGGGTCAGGTAAGACTGCAGAGCTTCGAGGCCACGCTTGTATTCACCCTCGGAATCAGGGACCAACCAGCTGTTACCGTCAAAATGCAGCTGCGGCTCAGCAATTTCCAGATCTTTATCTTCCGTCGACTGACTCTGCGAGCGGCTGAAGTCTTTGCGCAGTGCACGGGAGAAGTCACGTACCTGAACCAGTACACCAAACTCCCAGCTAGGAATGTTATCCAGCCACACCCCCGGCGGGAAAATATCGTTCGAAAGATAGCCACCCGGCTTGTAAAGCATGGTTTCGGTGATCTTCATCAGGGTAGCGGTAGTGGTGAAGCCACGAACTGGCTGAACACCCATTTCTTCTGCCCGCGTATTCGCTGACGCCTGTACGTTAAATGTCTCCGGCTCCTGCGACCAGAACATACCTACTACCAGCGCAACCAGAAGATATAACACCACCAGCCAGACGATCAGACGTCCGGAACCACCTTTGGCGTCCTTTCGATCTGCCATCCAGTCCTGAAAGCGCTCTTTCGTATCCTGTACTCGATCCTGCAAACCACTCATAGGTTCTGATCCTTAACTATTCAATCAACAAAAATTTCAGAGGGACAAACTACTGTCCGGGCTTGATGATAACGCAATTCACCGATTAAAGGAGTATCCACAAGAGCCAGCTACCGGGGGAAGTCCCGTCACTCACGCCAAAGCGGTATACTGCCAGTCGCCAACGGAGACCTGTATGCCCACTTTAGACATTCTGGCGTTAGCCCGATCCCCTTACAAAGAGAAGTTTGCCATCCCTCGTCAACCCGGCCTGGCACCTTCGGTACTCACCCGGATAGAGTTACAGGCACCGTTTGACGACCCCGGAGCACTACAGGGGTTGGAGCGGGTGTCGCACATCTGGCTGATATTCTGTTTTCATGGTGTTGGAAGCCGCCCGGAATCACTGCGTGTCCGTCCGCCACGGTTAGGTGGTAATCAGCGCATTGGGGTATTCGCGACACGCAGTACGCACCGCCCCAACGGACTGGGCCAGTCACTGGTCAAAATTGAGAAAATAGAAGGCACCACGTTGTTGGTTTCGGGCGCAGACCTTCTCGACGGCACCCCCATTGTCGATATAAAACCTTACGTGCCCTACACCGACTCTGTACCTGATGCGACAAATGCGATAGCGCCTTCAGCACCAGAACCGCTCACTGTGAGCTGGTCCGAAGAAGCCCGTCGACAGGCGACTACAGAAGCCGCCAGACTCAACGAGAATGTCATTGCTGTTATTGAGGAGTGCCTGGCTCAGGACCCACGCCCAGCCTACCAGGCGCATGATCCTGAACGGGAATACGGCGTGCGTCTATGGGATCTGAACATCCGCTGGCGCTATCCCTCCGACCAGAGCATTGTAATTACCGAGGTCAGCCCTTTGGCGTGAGGCGAAGCACTTTTTCACGCAACGCAGAGAGGCCACGCTCGCGAAACTTGGGCTCATCAACCAGGCAGTCTTTATCAGCCATCAGATCAATGTTCATCGCATCGGCGTAAAACGACTCAACCTGTGCCTGATCCACAGCAAACGGCGGTCCCGACATCTCGTTCTGGTCGTACTCAAACGTAACCAGCAACTGAGGTGCATTTTCTGACACCTTCAGCAGCTGGCTGGCATAGTCGGCCCTCATCTCTTCAGGCATTGCGACCAGTGCTGCACGATCATAAACCGCATCGATTGGCCCAGTATCAAATGAAGTCAGGCTGAACCAATCACCGCAAATCAGCAGAATACCTGCAGCCCGGTAGAGGATGAGGTTACCCACCTGCTGCTTATCGACCGCCAGACTGAAGGTCTCTTCGATCGACTCAGCCAGTGCATCCAGCGCAATTTCACTCAACTCTACGCCTACTACCTGATAGCCTTCACGCAGCAGCCATAGGATATCTACCGACTTCCCACAGAGTGGTACCAGAACACGCTCGCCTAGATCGACAGGAATGGTATGCCAGTGACTGGTAAGGGCGGGATTGGTATCGCTCAAGTGAAAACCAATCTCCTGTTTTTCCCAACGTTCGTGCCAGAAATCGTGCTTCATAAGCGCTCCACAGAATTAAATCTGGCGGCATTATGCCTGAGCTGCTCACAGACGAAAACGCCCGGCATTGCCGGGCGTCGTCAAACAATATCGTTCGGCAGATTAATTCACCTGCAGTGCAGCAATATCGGGGTATCTCTCTTCCCAGTTCTCAATCAGGTAGTTCTGATCAATATCCCATGGATGGAAACCGGTTTTGAAGAACTTCGCTAATCCTTTCATGTTATCGCGAAGAACGCCCTTCTTACCCCAGAAAAATACTGCGGCTTCTTTCCACTCTCTCCAGCTTGGAAAGTGACGCTGCGAACGCAGTAGCCAGACCTGATACATAGCCAAACGAGAAAACAGACTGATCATAGAAATCACCATCACCCGCTTACGCATAAACTCATCATTTACGTGCTCACGATACACATCAAACGCGACAGCCTTGTGTTCAATTTCTTCTACAGCATGCCACAGCAGCATCTTACGAACCGTCGGATCTGCATCTTCGAGTATTTCGGGATTCTTGAGCAAAAATTCCGCCAATGACGCTGTGAAGTGCTCCATGGCAACCGTCAAAGCAAGCTGACGTTCGCGGCTGAATTTCTTCAGAAAATCAACGCGCTTGTGCAAGCGGCCGACGATACGATCCATGGGAAAGCCCATGTCGGTAATTGCCTGGTTTAACGCTTCATGCGATACGCCATGGTGAGCTTCCTGACCAATAAAACCACGGATCTGCTCCTTCAGAGTCTCGTCTTTGATGTCGTCGCGGTAGTTACGCACGGAGTGAATAAAGAACCGTTCACCATCAGGGAAAAGCGCCGATAGCGCATAGAAAAAGGTGCTGATCAGTGAATTATTTTTAAAAGCGTATTTATTCATCGGCGATTCAGTATCGAACGCCATGCGACGCGGTTTGATCTCAACCTGTGCAGATTTATTCTTAATATTAGTCATACGATCACCCTCTTAGGGAAGCCCGTCCACGAATTGTTAATTTCTGTATCGTTGGCCAGAATTCACATACCTGACATGCAATCACTATGACATACTGATCCGGATATTTTGGGGTGCAATGCTTTCACCCTGTGGTTCAAAACTGGCATCTGGTATCTATGACGACTAAAACCATCGGATCGGGTGAGCACAGACTCTCGTCTGATTACCTTATACTGCTTGGCGAGATGGCCTTTGAGCGTGGCATCCCCATGTCTGCGCTCCTGGAGGGCACCGGACTACCTGAAAACCTGATGTTCATGCCCAGCGTGCAGATCGGACATGAGTCCGCTTTGCTACTGATCGACAACTTCCTCGAGCACGTGGACCTGTCCGCTGCTCTGGAGTTCGGCAAGCGTATGACCCTCTCCAAGCATGGCGCACTGGGCTACGCGGCCCAATACAGTGCCACCATGGAAGATGCAGCGGGTAAAGTAGAACAGTTCATCGAAACCCGCGTGCAGCTGTTTGAACTGCGTCGCGAAACCGACAAAAGTAGTCGTCACCTTTACATCACCACCCGTATTCCCGACAGCCGGGCCGGATTTTTTATGGTTCTGGCGTTTCTGGCCAGCGTCGAGACCATCTGCCGTACTCTTGTACCTGCCGAGTCACGTAACGCGCGCAGCATGATTCAGATTGCCTGCCGTGGTGACCTATCCAGCCAGGATATCTTGCCCAATTGCGCCGTATACACTGGCGCCCCTATTAATTGCCTGACCTGGCCCCGCAAGGCACTCGACGGCATGCTGCCCTTCTTTGATCCAAAACTGGCCGATCTTGCCCAGCAGGAACTAACCCAGGCGATGACACAGGTGACCGAGACTAACACCATGGCGGGTAAAGTCAGAGAGATACTTAACGATCACCTGGCAGAGATGCCAACCGTGGAGGATGTCGCGAATATGCTGTTTATGTCGGCCGCGACCCTGAACCGAAAACTCAAAGCCGAAGAGCGCAGTTTTCAGCAGATCAAAGATGAGCTGCGCTATAGCAAAGCGCAACGCCTGCTGAAGGATACTACGCTGTCGGTGGATCAGATTGCAGACCAGCTAGGCTATAGCGACGCAAGTAACTTCGCCAAAGCATTTAAAAACTGGTCCGGCGCCAGCCCGAGCCAATACAGACAAGGCAGTACGGGCTGATCACTTTCGGGTATACTGCGCCGCCATTCTCACCGGCCGGAGACACCTATGATCGACAAGCCCTTACTGATCAACTACAACCAGCTTCATACGCTCTGGCTGAAATGGTTAAGCCAACCCGCTAACGCGCACTTTGATCGCTGGCTCAAGCATGAAGCAGCCAGCTGGCGTAAGCGCTTCCGCGAAACCATGCCTCTGGAACTCGGCAGTGCCATGCAGCATGCACTGCGTTTCCGGCAACTCGCCTGCGCCCTGGAGTTAATCCATGAAAGAGGCCTTGATCAGGACTGGCAGGCCTGGACTGAACAATGGAATCCAGAACAGGCCGAAAACCTCAGCCGCAATAACTTCTGGTTCTGGATTCAGCGCCGTAGCTATTCTCAGTGGTACATCCCGAAAGACTGGCAGGCTGGCAGCCGCAAAACCACCGTCGACGATACCGCCGCCTGGGTTCGTAAGAATCCGGATTCGCCGCTGGCTTACATCTGGTTTGGTATCGACGCTTCGCTCGCCAGTGCGATAGAACACCGCGCAGAACTGTCTGGCTGGAATGATAAGCAGCGACAGGAATTTATCCGTATGCAGCAGAGCCGCCCACCACTCTGGTTGCGCCCGGCTGCAAGCCAGGACGTCAAAGCCCTGTGCGATGAACTCAAAGCAGCAGGCGTAGAAGTTAACCTGAACAAACACGGGCTGTGTGCCACCGGCGGTTTCGGTGTGCAACAGACCGACGCCTATAAAGAAGGTCGTGTTGAAGTGCAGGACTTTGCCAGTCAACAGATCGCTGCCGCCGTTGATGCGCAAGCCGGCGAGAAGATCTGGGATGCTTGCGCAGGCGCCGGTGGAAAGACTCTGGCGATTGCCGACGGCATGAGTGGTAAAGGCGCCGTGGTCGCAACCGACCTGAAAGAATTTAAACTGACTGAACTGAAGAAACGCGCGAAGCGCGCTGGCATTGCCAATATCCGTACCTTTGTCTGGGATGGCGAAGCGCCATTACGCCTGCCCAAAGAAATTGCCCGCCAGAAGGGCTTCGATAAAGTCCTGATTGATGCGCCATGCACAGCAACCGGCACCTGGCGGCGTAACCCGGATGCCCGCAATCGCCTGAGCGATACGTATCTCAAAGAGCTGATGGGCTTACAGCAACAGCTACTGGACAATGCGAGTGAGGCCGTTCGACATGGCGGTAAGCTGATTTATGCGACGTGCAGTTGGCTGACCGAAGAAAACGAAGATGCGGTGGAAGCCTTTCTGAAAAATCACGCTGACTTTGCTCTGGAAAGTTCGCGACTGCTCGGTGCACCGGATGTCGATTCCGATACCATGTTTGTTGCTGTAATGAGTCGTCAAAACTGATTTATAGCCCAGCTGACTCTCATATCCGTTTCTCCATAAGAGCTTCATTTGCTGGGCTCAGCAGACATTCAGGCGGCGCCAGACAATAAAGGCGCCGCGCGACCGTCAGAGCAAAATCGAGCCCTGAAATCTACCTATCGTCACGTAACTGATATGTTTTCAGGGCGATTTATTTTGCGTGTCGCCGCAGTAACTGAGATTGGCTGGAAATAAGCCGGCTGTGCTGCGGAGCGCAGTCAACGAAGATCAACTCTCTGCGAATCCCTGAAGTACAACGGAATATGGGTCAGCGGAGTGATAAAAAAAAGCCAGACGCTGTGCGCCTGGCTTCTTTTTTTACAGGAGCGATCAGATGCAGATCGTTTTTAACGGAGGGAAACCGTTAAATTCAATCGCACTGTAGGTGGTGGTGTACGCGCCGGTGGAGAACCAGTACATACGATCACCGGCTTCGAGAGAGAGTGGCAGTTCATACTTGTACTGTTCGTACAGGATGTCAGCCGAATCACAGGTCGGGCCTGCAATAATCACCTCTTCAGTGTCACCGTCTTTTTCCACATAGAGTGGATACTTGATCGCCTCGTCCATCGTTTCTACGAAGCCACCAAATTTACCGATATCGGTGTAGACCCAGCGATCCAGACCGGTACGGTTCTTACGGCTGACCAGCACCACTTCGCTGACCAGAATACCTGCGTTCGCAGCCAGTGATCGACCCGGCTCGAGAATAACTTCAGGCAGCTCGTCGCCAAAATCCTCTTTCAGGAATCGGGTAATCTCTTCTGCGTAGGTCTCCAGAGGGTTGGTGCGGCTGATGTAGTTCGCCGGGAACCCGCCCCCAAGGTTGACCATTTTCATCTCAATGTTTTCTTCTTCCTTCAGGCGCTCGAAGATCCACTTCACCTTAGCGATCGCAGAGTCCCAGGCGCCAATGTCGCGTTGCTGAGAGCCAACATGGAACGAAATACCATACGGTTTCAGTCCAAGATCACGCGCCATAATGCAAAGCTCAATGGCCATATCTACATGGCAGCCAAACTTACGCGACAGTGGCCAGTCTGCGGTCTGAGAGCCTTCGGTCAGAATGCGCACAAACACTTTCGACCCCGGAGCAGCTTCTGCAAGATTGCGCAGATCGGCTTCTGAGTCCGAGGCAAACAGACGCACACCCTTTTCGTAGGCGTAACGGATGTCCTTAATCTTCTTGATGGTATTACCAAAACTGACTCGGTCACCACCCACACCCAGCGACAACACCTTGTCGAGCTCGTAACGGCTGGCAATGTCAAAGTTACAGCCGCGGTCACGAAGGATTTCCAGCACTGCTACCTCAGGATTCGCTTTCACCGCGTAGTAGGTGTTTGCATAAGGGAAGCAAGCCATCAGGTGATCCAGTTGCTCGCCGAAGGTTTTGGTATCCACGATCAGAACAGGCGTTTCCTGCTGATCTGCAGCCGCTTTAATGCGGGCAAAAGTATCGGCGTCGTAATAGGCTTCCGGTTGGGTCAACATCAGGCTCGCTACCTCCTTAGGGTCAGACTGCTGTGCGTTTGAAGTCGCGCAAAGATAGAGGATTTATAATAACAGTACAGTGAAATTTTCTTACCCTTACGATGAGAAAATCACGTAGGGCGGATTGTCCGTTCCAGTGCAACAGACTCTGCCAGAGCCTGCAAGCACAATTCAGGTTAAAATGACTCCCAGAAACCGTTAAGGTTCCTGTTTCGCACTACTCTTCCACTCCGGCTCTGGACATCTATGCTCAGCTTTTTTGAAAAACGCATCAATCCCTTTCCTCCCGAACATCCGGAGCAACCTCCTCAGGGACTCTATGCATTTTGCCGCCATTACACCCGAGGACTGGAAGGCTCATTGCTGGCCATGTCGTGTCTGACCGCCATGCTCGCCATACTTGAAGTCACCCTTTTCAGCTTTATGGGTGACCTGGTCGACTGGCTATCCACGCAAAGCCCAGACACCTTATTTGCCAGCGAAGGCACCAAACTGCTGCTCATGAGCCTGGTGGTGCTGGTCGCCATGCCTGTCGTCGTATTACTGCATGCCCTGATCACCTATCAGTCATTGCTCGGCAATTACCCAATGCGCATTCGCTGGCAGGCGCACCGCTATCTGCTCAAGCAAAGTCTGAACTTTTATGAAAACGACTTCGCCGGACGCCTTGCCACCAAAGTGATGCAAACGGCGCTGGGAGTCCGGGAAACTGTAATGAAGCTGCTGGATGTGCTGGTCTATATCCTCGTCTACTTTATTTCAGCCCTGGTGATGATTGGCACAGCAGACTGGCGACTGATGCTGCCCATGGTCGTCTGGCTGGCGGCCTACATAGGTATTCAGTTTTATTTTGTGCCGCGCATGAAAAAAATTGCGACAGAGCAGGCGGATGCCCGCAGTGTTATGACAGGGCGTGTTGTCGACAGCTACACCAATATTCAGACGGTAAAACTGTTCTCACACACAGAGCGGGAAACGTCTTACGCCCGTGACAGCATGGATGGCTTCCTCGGTACGGTATATCACCAGATGCGCCTGGCCACCGGTCTGAACTTTTCAGTGAATATGATCAACTACCTGCTGGCCTTTACCGTCGCAGCCCTGTCTATCTGGCTGTGGATGGACAGCGCCATCACTGTTGGCGCTATTGCGATTGCAGTCAGTCTGGCCCTACGCGTGAATGGTATGGCGCAATGGATAATGTGGGAGATCAGTTCTCTCTTTGAAAATCTGGGCACAGTGGCTGACGGCATGAACACACTGGCGAAACCACAGACCATTACCGACCCAGTGAATGCGCCAAAGCTGAATGCAGAACACGGGGAGATCGCTCTGGATGATGTGCACTTCTCATACGAAGGCGCTGACGACAAGAGCTACCCGGTTTTTGAAGCGTTGAACCTGACTATCAAACCCGGTGAGAAGATCGGTCTGGTTGGACGCTCGGGTGCAGGTAAATCCACACTCGTTAATCTGCTGCTGCGCTTCTACGACATCGATAGTGGACAGATTAAGATCGACGGACAGGACATCAGTCAGGTGTCGCAGGAGAGTCTGCGATCAAAAATTGGCATGGTGACGCAGGATACTTCCCTGTTGCACCGAAGCGTACGCGACAACATCCTCTACGGTCGGCCTGATGCCAGTGACGCAGAAGTACTCGACGCTGCCCGCAAAGCTGAAGCAGATGCCTTCATCCGTGATCTCCACGATCCGGAAGGTAACACGGGCTACGACGCTCAGGTCGGCGAACGCGGTGTCAAACTCTCCGGCGGTCAGCGTCAGCGCATTGCTATTGCCCGGGTGCTGCTGAAAGACGCGCCGATTCTGATTCTGGACGAAGCAACATCAGCGCTCGATTCAGAAGTAGAGGCGGCTATTCAGCAAAGCCTCTACCGCCTGATGGAAAATAAAACTGTAATCGCCATTGCTCACCGTCTGTCGACCATCGCGGCAATGGACCGGCTGATCGTACTGGATGACGGCAAAATCGCCGAACAGGGAACGCATGAAGAACTGCTTGCACAGGGCGGCATCTATGCGCAACTGTGGGCGCACCAGACCGGTGGCTTCTTAGGGGAAGGTTAAAGCAAACAGAGCTCGTCATAATCCCTTAACAGAAATAAGGTTTTATGACGCAGCCCCGGAGACGCGATGGCCTGATGATGAGGCGTTCAGGAAGGAACCTGATCCGCTCCGGGGAACCAATTCTGTCTATCTATCTGAAGGACTTACCTAAAGCTGCTGCGATCTCTGAATGGCTTCGGCTCTGCGCCCTTACCCGCCAGACCATTCTTCATTGCGATCTGCTGATTCTTGCGACCCAACAGACGAGTCTGAACCCAACGTTCCCAACGCAGCGCTTTCCAGGTATCCGCTTTCCAGGTTTTCTTGAACAGATACTTAGTGGCTGCAATCGCATCCGGAGATTTCGTCGCAATGGTTTGCGCCAACGCCAGGGCTTCTGCCTGAGGGTCGTCCGCCAGCTTAGAAATCAGACCGTAACTGAAGCCCTCTTCAGCACTGAACTGACGGCCCGTCATGGTCAGCTCCTGGGCGATATCGACACGGGTCAGGCGCGATAGCGTCACCATACCGCTCATGTCAGGAATCAGGCCCCATTTCATTTCCATAATGCAGAGGTTGGCGTCCGGCGTCGCAATGCGGTAATCCGCGGCGAGCGCAATCTGCATTCCGCCACCAAAGCAATTGCCATGAATCGCACAGATAACCGGTACTGGCAGGTCCCGCCAGATATGCGCAATGCGCTGCGCCAGATTCATTTTGGTCCAGGGGAGTTTAAGGAACAGCTTAGGGATCATCGACGGATTTTTACTCACCGCCTTAAAGTCGAGCCCTGCAGAGAATGACTCACCTTTCGCCGTAAGAATCACCGCACGAATGCTACGATCCTTACGTATTTTTTTCGCCGCAGCGACCAGACCATGGAACATATCCAGATCCAGACCATTCAGCTTTTCCGGGCGGTTCAGGTACACCCAGGCAATGTGGTCCTGCACTTCAACTAAGACTTTATTGTGATCTCTCATCGCTGTTTACCTTTTATGATTGCCGCATCTTTGCATAAAGAAGCAAGGACAACCATGATCAAAACACACGATCGGCTTACCGAAAGAGACAGCTCTGAACAGAATTCAGAACCAGCCACACGCATTTTCTTTGACCAGAGAGACCATCATACCGATATGATCCGGGCGATCATTCAGGCAGGGAATATAGTGATAGTCCTTCCCGCCAGCTTCGATAAAGGTTTCGCGGTTTTCCATATCCAGCTCTTCAAGCGTCTCGAGACAGTCTGCCGCAAACGCCGGGCTGATAACATCGACACGCCCTACGCCGGCCTTTCCCCAGTCCTCTAACGTGTGATCGGTATACGGTTTGACCCACTCTTCACGACCGAAGCGTGACTGAAAGCTGCATATCCATTGTTCGTCGTTCAGACCCAATTCGCTGGCAAGTGCCGCAGCCGTCGCCCGACACTGGCTTGGGTACGGATCACCACGATCTTCATAACGCTGCGGAATGCCGTGGAACGACATCATCAGTCGGTCACCCTGGCCATGCTCAGCCCAATACTCACGCACGGAATTCGCCAGAGCGCCTATGTAGCCCGGGTGAACGTGATAGTCGGTGATCCAGCGAGCAGCCGGAACGTGCGGACAAGGCGCCATCGCATTGGAGTAGCGATCATGTACTGCCGCCGTGGTCGACGAGGAATTCTGCGGATACAGCGGCAATATAACCAGACGCTCCGCACCGGCCTTACGCAGCTCCCGACCAGCATCCTCCATCGTGGGCTTGCCATAGGTCATGGCCAACGACACAGGAATGTCCTGACCGTATTCCGCTTTTAAGGCCTCTGCTAATGCGCGCTGTTGTGCACGCGAAATCGTCATCAGGGGGGAACCTTCAGGGCCCCACACTTTGGCATACGCTTTTGCTACCCGCGGTGGGCGGATAACGAGAATGACCAGATTAAGAATCAACCACCACAGCAGACGCGGTACATCGACGACACGTCGGTCACTGAGAAACTCTCTGAGGTAAGAACGCACTGCTTTTGCAGTCGGTGCTTCCGGGGTGCCGAGGTTGGCAATAAGAACGCCGAATGGGGGCTTATCCAAAATGATTCTCCACAAAGACAGGTCGTAACGATGGTTGTCTGTATCAGTTTTGTATAGTTTAGCGGAAGCCGGAGATCGGGTCACCAATCAAACTCAACCGACAAGGCTCAACCGATCAATTCATCAGAGATGAGACTGGCCCGAAGCCTGTCCATCAGTAACTCTGCTGCTTCGCGCCCTTCAATCATTTCTGCGATACGGACCTTACGCTGACCATCACGAATCCGGATATGGAAATACTCTTTTGTGCTGTTGCCTGTGCTCGAACTACCCGCAGCTTTAAGTTCGAGTTGCTGAGCACTTCTGAATTCGGTACTGCGGCGCCAGAGCGCCCTTCCCATCCAGTAGCGCACGGTTTCAATCTTGCCATCCTCACATCGGCTCTCCAGTGACCGGCCAAGCCCAAACAAACCACCCAGGGCCATCGGCGTCCCCACAAGAAAGAATACGCCGCCCATAAAGTACAGGGTAACGCCCTCGGTGGCCGCCTGATTCAACATAAAGAGCCCTGCCCCTGCAAAGGCGATTCCGGCAAACATAAAAATGAGGAAAAAAGACAGATGTCGCCCTGCGGCACTATGAATAATAAAGTCATCACCGCTCAGCGTCATATCAAGGTTCTGACTGAGCGCGGCCTCGGCGGCGGCGACCTGGCTGCGCGATGCTTTACTTTGATGCTCGGTGGAAATGTCGAGAGTACTATTGGCGGCGCCCTCTACAACGGGCACTACAAACTGGCGCTGGAATTTCACTGGCTCAGTAGGGCCTTCGACTTCTACCCGCCAGATAACGGCTTTACGACCTTTGCGATAACTCTGAGGAAGTTCCGGGTCAGGGTTAAACACAAAATTAAGGCATGTTTCACCGTCGCTCTCTGTGACTTCAGGCAGCGTGCTGGATTGCCATAACAAGGTTTCACGCGTTGAACTGTTTTTACCGCTGGAGCGCGTCTGACGGACGCATTTCAATCTGACATTCCAACGCTCCCCCAAACCGGTTTTGTTGATTTTCAGAGTCCCGCCGACCTGTCCCTGTACCTGCCCGGGTACAGGGTTCAGATACAAAGGCGTGCGTCCGTAAAACAACCAGTTTTTCCGCGACCTGTACGCAGCTATACCCAGGCCAGCAGCGACCAAAGGAAATAAGAGGACGAGAAGAATGGCATGATTTCCAGATCTGAATTCAGAAGGCAAGCTCAGAACGGCAGGCAATGAGATCAACAGGAAAACCATCGACATAAATCCAAGCACCCAGTGCATCAGGTTCTGCCCTGAATAAACTACACCTGATGCGACATCTGCCTGACGCGCGGAATAGCGCCCAAACAACATAATCCCCGCCCCTGCGCCACCAAAGACAAGAACAAAAATCATCATAAAACCAATTTTTTCCCATCGGATATCCCTGACCAGATAACTTTCCGATGGATTATCCGGATTCACCCAGGCGGTAAGGACCTGACTGGCAGAGGCTCTGCGAATCTTATTCTCAGTCTTTGCATGCCAGTCACCAATGTTGTCCGGAGATTCGTAGTAACTGATACGGTTGCTTGAATAATCACGGTTATTGAAGCGATAGCTGTAGAGCCCCTCTAACGAATACGTCGTTGTATCACCATGATGGTATTCGATATCAATACGTTGAAGCGTGGCTGAAATCTGTGTCCAGCCAGAAGTCATAACGTGAAGACGGAGTGTATCCAGAGGACCAAAGAGCAATATTCCGATTGCCGGGCCAAGAAACATCAGACCAAAAATGAATGCACCGATACTACGCTTAGACGTAGTACCGGCTTCGCCTGTTTTTGATATGGACATCTCTGGCTCCCTGACTTTTGGTTGAATGATGACTGATGAATGTTATTCGTAGTCTAGCCAATCCACCTCGTCAGATCATCAGTCCAACCAGTTATGCGCTCATATCACTGCTGTTGAATTTCCGGAATGCTTCCTGTACCTCTTTTTCGCTCGGTATGTATTCTGTTTTGACCATAATGATAAGGCTTTGTCCGAATACCCGTTCATCTGCCGCTGGGTGAATATTCACTTCGCCCCCCCTTACCGATACAAGCCAGTAGCGTTCCAATGTTAGACATCATCATCGCTGCCACGACATCTCGCCAGCAGTCACCTTCTAACCAAAGTGGATAGCGGACGAAATGATCTTTATCGTGAGTGAACATATCTTCGATGATCAATTCTGATCCAGGAGACTCCATAGCACGAACCAGAATCTCCGGATATGAACGGATTGGACGAATCACCGACTTTACGCCCAACTTCGTCATACGGATGCGATTTTCATCCTCAACACACTCAACAATCACACGGAAAGCCAAGCCGTGTTCTTTCATGCGATAGCACAAGGTGGATACCTAAGCCGGTTAAAGAAGATGGTAGCCCATCCGGATAGTCAGTATTGAGTAGTACGACCGGTGTCTTACGGTGCATTTTATTCTGGCGTATCTGCTCAACAAACCGCCGGAAATAGATATCCCGATTCTACTTCGGAGAGTTAATTACAACGATGTGATTATTCATGATTCTGCTCCACTTTTCGGCGACCCTGTAAAAAGTATAAGAGACAGAATAAAAGCGTTAAGACCGTTTTATTATGAGAAATAATTTGAGAGATGATCGGGAATTATTAACCCTTCGACTGACGTAATTTAGTATCTCGCCTGGAGAGTTATGTATATCGGGCTTACTGGAATGCTTTGAGCCCAGGCAGCGCCAAGACTCCGTCCAATGTACGACTGACCTGATCCGACAACGGATACCCGAGTCGTAACAGCCCTTCATCTGGGAAAGCACGCGTCCAGATCCCTTCATTCGCCAGGCAATCCTGCCAAATCAGCGGACATTCTGAACGTAACGTCAGGAATAATGGCGTACAACCAGCGAAGGCATCGCTGCGACTGAGCGCATGGGACATCTGTGCCTGTAAATCCTTTAAACGATCAGACTGCATGGACTGCCAGGCTCTGTCGATCAAAGCTTGCTCTGCTAGCCGGAGTGTTAACGACGATAGCCCCCAGGGCCCAAGGTACGATGAGAGCGTGGCCAACATGTCAGGTTCTGCGAATACCGTACCGAACCGGATACCCGCCAGTCCGAAAAACTTACCCAAAGAGCGCAGAACGATAGTATTCTCTGGCCGGTGTTCTCCGAGCAAGCTGAGGTGTTGAGTGGCGTCCATAAAGGCCTCGTCGCAGATCAACGCGCCTCCCCGCTTTTCAAGAACAAAAGCCCATTCAAGTAGCTCAGGTTTAGGGAAGTAATAGCCAGTGGGGTTATCCGGATTCACCACTATAAGGACATCAGGCGCATCACCCGCTTGTAACGAGTGGCGGATATCCTCAATACTTTTCTGCTGAACATGATGGCCATGCATAGCCCAGCTCAATGCATGCTCCCCATAACTGCCACGAACAACCCACACAGCACATTCATCGAAGCATAAAGGCAAGCTGCGAATAGCCGCCTGACTTCCCGCAGTCGGAAGACCCGCCTCACCATAGTAAGCTACGATTGCTTCGCGGAGGCTCTCCTTTACCTCAGGCAGTGCCTGGCTCTCTACAGCCGACACCAGAGCATCGTCCGGGTTGTCAGTCCACCAGCTATAAGGACTGACCGCGGACGAAAGATCGAGCCAGTCTTTGTCACCATACCGCGCTATTGCACGCGTAAGGTCAGATCCGTGGGCAGCCGGTTTGATCGCTGTTTTCAGCTTCTTCACATTACACCAGTGACGTAATGCAATGACAGGCAGCAGAACACCATCAACGACAACTGAATGAGCAGAGCCTGTTTGACCAGGCGAATCGCACGTGGAATATCATCCACGCCAGCAGGCATACCACTGCCCATCACGGGCTTCTGTTTTATGGTGCCCTGATAGTCTGCGCGCTGACTTAATTTTCGGTTGAGCGCTCCTGCGCCGGCGGTCAACACCACGCCGCCGTTTGGACTGTCACAATATTTGGCCTGAGTTTTCCAGCAATCCAGTGCCTTCTGACGATGTTCGCCTGCGGCAAAGACAAATGACAATGCCGTCAGCCGAGCAGGTAACCACGCCATGGCATCATCCAGCCTGGCCGCAGCCCAGCCGAAATAAAAGTGGCGCTCTGTCCGGTAACCCCACATGGCATCCAGCGTATTAACCCAGCGGTGCAGTAAGGCGGCTTCGGCGCCACCAATAAGAAACCAGAATAAAGTCGCAAATAACGCATCCGAGGAGTTTTCCAGCGTGCTCTCGATACTGGCTTGGGCAACTTCGTCGGCATCCAGTACCTGCGTATTACGGCTGACGATTTTGCCCAACTCTTCGCGGGCCGCTGGCAGATCGTCCGTCGCCAGACTGCGCCAGACATCAGACACATGCTCCTGCAAACTGTGCCAGCCAATACACAAGTAAAGAATCACCAGCTGCAACAAACAAGCGCTCATCAGCGACAGCGACGCAGAGGCCTGCAACAAACCAATAATCAGAACCAAAGGCGAAAGCGCAACGACGACTGCGATTGCACCAAGGATATAACCCGGTGCTCCCGGGAGCCTGTTTAACGCTCGCTCCAGCACTCCACTCCAGCGACCGAAACCCACGAGCGGGTGAAACTTCGATGGCTCTCCCAGCCGGGCGTCAAGGTACACACCGCTAACCAGAATGGCAGCGAGCAAGAGTGCCCCCCAGTGCAGTGAAAGTGCGTCCTGTTGAAACCAGAAAAACAGCATAAGCGGCCTGTGTCTTCAAAAAGTGGGCATACTGTAAAAGAAAAACCCCGCTTGCGTGAACAAGCGGGGTCTTTTAAAGAGTGGAGTCGGCCTATAAGCCGGGTTCTGTGTTAAACAGTCATTCGTCTAGGCCTGCAATCACTCGCAGGCTCAAGCGACCTACCCGTTCCCAGCGTGGGCCACGCCTTGTACCTCAAGGGTAACAGGGAACCTATTTGGTCTTGCTTCGGGTGGAGTTTACCGTGCCACGAACTGTTACCAGACGCGCGGTGCGCTCTTACCGCACCCTTTCACCCTTACCTGATCCGCAAAAGCGGCCATCGGCGGTTTACTCTCTGCTGCACTGGTCGTGGGCTCACGCCCCCCAGGCGTTACCTGGCACCTTGCCCTATGAAGCCCGGACTTTCCTCCCCCTGCTTGCGCAGGCAGCGACTGTCTGGCCGACTCCGGCGCGGAGTTTAACGGAAAGCGATTGCTGTCGCACTCTTATTTCCGCTATTCGCTCTTATCTCAGTTGTTCAACAGAGGCGTAAAAACCTTCTCCCAGAGAGTCTGGTACTTCTGCTTATGCCAGCCGATATGACCAATACGTTTCTGACCAATCTCTTCTGGGCTGACCACCACCTTGGTAATGTCAGCACCGGTGAAGAAACTGTGCAGCTTATCGACGTTCGCCATCGACATCATATCGTCATCGGTAAAGGCGACGCAGCTGATCGGACAGGTAACCCCGGCAAATCGCTGGCGTAACCAGTCACCTTCGACGCCAATACAGTAGTCGCCACTCAGACACCAACGTCGCCATTGCATAATGACGCCCTTCGGCAGGTCACACATCACCTTGAGTCGGTTGCCAGGGAAATAGCCTAATAGCGGCACCGTCGCGGGCACCAGCCCGTACCAGAGAAACCAGGCAACACGCTTAGTAGGCGCTGCATTCATCCACCAGGTGCCTGTACCCGCGCCGACAGAGATCGCACGATCAATGCCTCTTGTTGACGGCATCATACCGAGAATATGCGTGCCAACGCTGTGACCGATCCAGGTCAGTGGCAGCTCCGGAAATCTCGCCTTAACAAACTCCAGTAAAGCGACACTGTCATTGTTTGCCCAGCTCAATTTGTCACTGCGGCTGTGCTTCACATGAGACTGGATTGAGAGCCCGATTCCATCGTAATCGTAGGTCACGACCTCAAACCCCTGAAGAGTCAGCCAATGAGCAAAGTCATCGTACAGGTACTGCGCCACCCCGGTTGCAGGAGCAATAACACATACGCCTTTCACATCACTCGCAGCCGCCCTGAAAACACGGGCGGTAATGCTGTGACCAGCGGGAGTCGGTACTTTCACGATTTCTGGATCGCTGCCAGCCTGCTTTTCCGCGCTCTTTTCTTTCACCTGATCAATCACTGTTGCCTCCATCAGAACCTGGCCATAATAAAATTTAAGAAACGAAGAATGGTCAGCATCTCTTCGTCACTGAACTCATCCGAAAAAATATCGTTCATCGTCGCGATCATCGGCTGGAGCCGCTTTAACTTGTCCTGGCCATCAGGGGTGACTCTGAGCACCACGGCACGCGCATCCTCTGTCGACGAGGCTCGCGCCAGAAGACCGTTTTTTTCCATACGGGAAACCAGACCCGTAATCGCAGATTTATTCAGTTCCAGTGTTTGCGCGACGTCTTTCTGCTGACAGTCTTGCTTGCTGGCAATCACCATCAACGCCGCCATCTGAGTCATAGACGCCTCAAGTTCTTTCTCGCACGCCTGATCCATAAAGCGGAACAACTTCTTCTGCGCCATATTCATCAGGAAAAAGAGTCGTTTATCCATGATCATTTATCTCAAACCAGCAAACTAGTTCACATATAAACATTATTTAGTTTACATGTAAACAATCGCACAAAGGCAAAGTACAGCCATAAAAAAAGGGCCCGCAGGCCCTTTGACTAAATGATGAGAGCAGAATATCTGCTACTGATACTCAACGAGACACCGTCGTCGTAAAGTTAACGACCGGACAACTGGCTTCCTCTTTCAGCAGGGGCGAGCGTGAGCAATTCATGACCCTGTTTGTGATGGTACCCACAAACCCTGAACAAACGTTATCCTGATTGTGCAAAGACCAGTGATCAAAAGATACCCCAGCAGCAGATACCCCAGTACCGGCAGGCTCAGGCCTTGCCCTGAATCTCAAGAGCCCGCTGGTAAAGCGCTTTTTTGTTCTCGCCCGTCAGCTCCGCGATAACGGCAGCGGCTTTTTTGGGTGGTAACTCTGCAAGTAGCAGACGGAAGAGTTTGTCGGTGTCGAACGCCGTTGCCGTCGCAGGCTCTGGGTTCCCTGCCACCATGACAACAAACTCTCCCTTGGTCTGATCGTCATCGGCCAGCAGCTGCTTACGAACAGTCTGGAGAGTACCGTGATAAAAACTCTCGTACGTTTTGGTGAGTTCACGTGCGACGCAAGCCGCACGGTCGTCGCCAAACGCTTCAGCCATAAGGGTCAGTGTTTCGAGAATGCGGTGCTTGGATTCGTAAAACACCAGAGTGGCCGTCTCATTCACCAGAGGTTCCAGACGTTCACGACGCCCGCCTGCCTTGTGCGGCAGAAAGCCCTCAAAAAGAAAACGGTCGGTCGGTAGCCCCGCAGCACTTAACGCCGTAATCAGGGCACTGGGGCCCGGAACAGGCGTCACGCTGAAGCCCTGTTCGCGCAGTGCCTGAACAAGAGGGTAACCCGGGTCAGAGATAAGTGGCGTTCCTGCATCCGATACCAATGCCATCGAACGACCATCGGTAAGGTGCTGGGCGATCTGAGAAATACGGTCCCGCTCATTGTGATCATGGACCGACATCATCACTTTGCGCAGCCCCAGGTGTTGCAGTAATTTCTGCGTATGTCTGGTATCCTCGCAGGCTACTACATCGACATCAGTCAGCACGCTGACAGCGCGCTCGCTGAGGTCTGCCAGATTACCAATCGGGGTGGCGACGACGTACAGAACGCCACTCTGAGCTTTGGTCGGATGAGAAATCATGCGGGACACCGTATCTGAAAAACGCTTGCTGAAAACCTGGTCGCAATTCCTGCTTCCAGCTTTGACTGTTGCCACTCTGGCATCGGGCCTGTCGGGGTGTGCAACGACCCCGGATGAAACGACTACCCCCGGCGCAGAAATCCGCCCGGAGGTAGAGCAACAACTGCGGGCTGTGCGCCAGATGGCCGAATCGGGCGAGTTTGGCAACGCCAGCCAGCAATTGCAACAACTGGATGTCAGCAGCTTGTCGCCAGCCGCTCGCGCAGAGTGGCACCTGCTGATGGCAGAAAGTCAGATTGGCGCAATGAACATTGAGGCCGCGGCCTATCAATTGCAGCAGTTCGAAATGTTGCAGAATTACGCCAGCCAACAACAGGAATACCGCGCGACTCTGATATCTGCCCAGATCCTTGAGGCCGACGGCGAGTTCCTCGCTGCCGCCCGCGAACGCGACTTCATATCTGCTGTGCTCGAGGGTGAAAAGCAGACAGAGAATTACAACCAGCTCTGGGACGACCTCCAGCGCCTGGCGCCTGAAGAACTTCAGCAACGTGCTGACAATGCCCCAGACACACGCTTCGGAGCCTGGTTGACTCTGGCAGCCATTAGCCGTGACCACCAGCTGACTCTTGATGAGCAACTTGCTGGTGTAAAAGAGTGGCAATTCATGAACCCGGATCATCCGGCCTCATTCCAGCTTCCCGGCGCTCTGGCACTTCTCGAAGATATGGCGGCATCACGTCCACAGCGTGTTGCCCTGTTATTACCCTTGAGTGGCGCACTCGCCAGCTCGGGCAAAGCCATCCGCGACGGCTTTATGGCCGCATACTACGAAACCCTGGGTAAAGGTTACCCTGCCCCTGCGGTCACTATCATCGACGCAACTAGTATGGAGTCTGTCGATCAGGCCTACGCGCAGGCGATTCAATCAGGTAGCCAATGGTTGGTTGGCCCGCTTGATAAGCAGGATGTGCAGCAACTTGAAGAACGCACTACTCTGCCCCTGCCCACACTGGCCCTGAACTACGGCAGCAAACAGGCAACACCATTCTCGACTCTGCCACCTGAGCTGTTTCAGTTTGGTCTTGCTGCCGAAGATGAGGCTATTCAGATTGCTGAAAAAGCCTGGCAGGACGGTCATCGCCGCGCTCTGGTGATGATTCCTGAGGGCGGTTGGGGCGAACGTATTTATGCCGCGTTTGAAGCGCGCTGGCTGGAGCTCGGTGGAGAAATCGAAGAAACACTTCAGTACCCTCGCCGCGCGCAGGACTACAACCCAGCGATCAGCCGCCTGTTGAATGTCGACAGCAGTAAGAATCGTTACCGCACGGTACGCAGTCTGATGCGTGAACCAGTAGAGTTTGAACCCCGCCGCCGTCAGGACGCCGACTGGCTGTTCCTTGTCGCGCTGCCAGAACAGGCGCGTCAGATTAAACCAACACTGGCCTTTAATTTCGCCGGAGACCTGCCTGTCTACGCAACGTCCCATGTATTCTCAGGCGAAGTTGATGTACGTAAAGACCGCGACCTTAATGGCATCTATTTCTGCGATGTTCCCTGGTTACTGCACGACACCTCACTGAAAGCTGAAGTCGACGATGTCACTGGTGGTCAGGGCGGATTCACACGATTGTATGCGATGGGTGCCGATGCCTTCCGTCTGGTCGCCCGTGTTAAACAGCTTGAGGCTTTCCCTGAAAGCCGTATTTATGGCAATACTGGTGCTCTGACGCTGGATAATGCTCGACGCATTCATCGCAGTACTGACTGCACTCGTTTCCGTAGCGGTAAGCCGGTAAAACTGTCTGAGAGCAGAGGTCCGGAAACCACCGACGACTGATTCTGATCATACGCCATGGAGGGCTTATGTGGTTTAACTCAGAAACGCGAGCCACAACGCGGGGCAAAGGCACTGCGGTGGAACTCGAAGCAGAGAAATTTCTGCAAAAGAAAGGACTTCGGAAGGTTACCCGTAACTACCTGATTAAAGGTGGTGAAATCGACCTGATCATGCGGGATGGCGAGGTTCTGGTTTTTATTGAAGTGCGCTATCGCCAGTCCGAAGAGCATGGCTCAGGTGCTGAGACAGTCACCTACCAGAAACAACGGCGCCTGCGCCGGGCTGCATTGCATTACCTCCAGAAGCATTACGGAAATCGCGAGCCTGACTGCCGCTTTGATGTTATCTCCGCCAGCGGTAACCCCGTAATATTTGAGTGGATATCTGACGCTTTCTGAAATGCGTCTTTTTCTTTATGATGGCGACAGGTTTATTCGGGAGTTAGTCTGTGCAAGATCGTATTATCGGCCACTTCGGCGCCAGCATCGAAACCAAAACACTCGCCGCTGAAGAGCTGCCACCCTATATCGAGCATGCATCACAGATGATGGTTAATGCACTGATCAGTGGCGGAAAAATTCTTACCTGCGGTAATGGTGGTTCTGCGGGTGACGCACAGCACTTCTCTTCTGAACTTCTGAACCGGTTCGAGCGTGAACGTCCCAGCCTTCCGGCCATTGCGCTGACGACTGATCCATCCACGATTACCTCAATCGCTAACGACTACAGCTACAACGAAGTCTTCAGCAAACAGATTCGTGCTCTGGGCAATCCCGGCGATGTACTGCTGGCTATCTCAACCAGTGGTAACTCAAGTAACGTTGTTCAGGCCATTCAGGCTGCGCATGAACGCGATATGGTGGTCGTTGCTCTCTCAGGGAAAGATGGCGGTCATATGACGTCACTGCTGACCGCTGAAGATGTAGAGATCCGGGTACCGAGTGATGTCACAGCCCGCATTCAGGAAGTTCACCTGGTCGTGATTCACTGCCTGTGCGATCTGATCGATTGCGCGCTCTTCGGTGAAGAATAACTGGCTGAAGAATAACTGGGTGAAGAATAGCTAGAGTCACGTTCAACATTGAGCGGGGGTAATCTGCCGCTCAGTGCCTCCCTTGCTTCACTCGGTAAAATCCCCGTCCAGCGACGAAAACTACGGCGAAAATTGGCACCATCTCCCAGCCGCAGCGCGTCTGCAATATCTTCGTTACTCCCGCACTCAAAGTGCATCAGCTCGAGGCTGTATCTCAGACGGATCTGATCCCCGACTTGCTGATATCGCATCCCATCGACCGCCAGATAACGCTTAAGAGTCGCGCTGCTGATTCCGAAGTAACTGGCCGTGTCCGACAACGATGGAAGCTCAGGAAACCTATGTGAGAGATAGCTTGCAACCTGCTCCGCAAACGACTCTGCCGGAATACCCGTCATCAGTGTTTTCGCCTGGGCGATCGCCATATCACGAATCCGTGGAGATCCAGTGGCCCAGGGACGCGATAAGAAAGCCTCCGGGATCGCCATAAAGCAGCCCCCTGCTCCTGCAGTGGTCTCCTCCCCACAGTAGACACGCATACGTCGCAGTTGTGCTGCATCACACTGCCCGGGGCAACAGATCCACCCAGAATTGTTTTCCTGACACTGCTCGCGGGTCACAGAAACCAGAGCTGTCATATAAGCTTCGCTTAGCAACTTCTCCGCGCGTGGACTCAACCCAAAAACATTCTGCCAATGAAGTACCCGATAACCGTTAAATTGACTCATGCATGGCACAAGCCCGGGAGCCAGCCAGTGCCTGAACTCACAAAGTATCTGCAGAAAATCGCCCAGATCCGTTGCCGTCGCAAGCGCCTGACTGAAAGGGCCCGCGTAACCCGGCCAAAGTCGAGCTCCCCAGCGCGATGCTATTTCATCCTGAGGCAGGTAGTGGGCAATGTTGTCCGCAAGAACCGCCAGTTGCCGTACATTGAACCGGACACCACCATTCATATGCGCTTGTGAGGCAAGGTCTTCCACGAAGATGCCAGTACCACGAAGCAACTTGTGCTGAGGCACATCCGATGCCAGCGCCAGATCCAGAAGCTGAGCCATGGGGTAGCAGGCCTGAAGATACTTATCTTCAGCCGTAAGCCAACCGCCTCTGCGTGTATGAGCGCCGGATTCGTTGTTCTTATGAATAATCGTAGGCCTCATGACACCAGGCTCATACCGGTTCCTGATACCGCACTCTGCAATGCGTCTGTTGCGCGTTTAACCAAGGCCTGCGGATCATCCATTGGCTGTCGGACACCGATACCGACATCTAACACCTGCTCGACCCTTTGGTCTGAATCGGATAAGTGAAAACAGAAATGCTCCACGGCTGTGCGCAGGTTAACCGCCAGATCGCGGGCTTCAGAGGGGCGGGGATGGGGCATCAGAATAACGAGGCGATCTCTTGCAACCCGGCAGATAAGATCCTTCTGGCGCAGGTTCAGGATCAGATACTCACCGGTCTCACGCAACAGGCGGTCCGCCTCACGATAACCATAACGTCGCTCAAACTGGTTAAAGTCATGCAACTCGACGATCAGAGCGACCTGATGTGCCTGCTCATCTGCCCAGTCGGATGCCAGTGTCGCTTCAATCTGCTCGAAACGAGCAACCTGGCTAAGACCATCTAACCAGAGATGATCCCGGAAAACCTGCTCACGTTTCAGTAACTGTGTACGAATACTTAATTGTTCTTTATGCCAATGCCACAAACCGTACGTCAGTAGCCCTAACCCTATCGGCATGAGTACGGATTCCACTGCACTCTCCCATGCCTGAGTGCCGGCCAACGCGAAGAACTCATCCAACGTATCCTGCCACATCGCCAGAAACATAAACCCCAGCCCGAGCGTCAGAAGATTCGTCACGCGCCCAGCCGGGCGACTGCGTAGTACCATAAGTAACCAGATAACCAATGCCAGCGCGGTCGACCCCTCGCCCACAACATCTACCCAGTCAATCGCAGCCATGCCTTTGGGCGCCCCCAGGCCCGCCGATAAACCGGTCAGAAGCAATGCCATAGAACCGACAAGAAATAATTTTCGTGTATGTAATCGCAGCAGTGAATTCATTAATAGCTCCCGGAATAGCCCGCCACTAAAGACGCTAGAAAGATCTTTTAAAAACGCTAGAAAAGACGCTAAAACAGACGGACTAGTTTGCCAGAACAATATGACAAAACGTCGGGGGTCAGATCAGCTCACTCAGAATGCGCCTGAATCGAAAAATAGTATTTCTGAGCAGCAGGTAATAGCGACATACCCACTCAAATCCAGCCATTGCAGCTCACTGGATCATTATTCGCGCTGGTCATAACAGCTCAATTGCATACTTAAACGGCCCATTTCCGAGGCATACATCAAGCGCGGGATGTATTCCGTCACGCCACTGTCACATTTCATTTTTAGGGTCTGCCCAACTCATGCCTATCTCAAAAAAATCATGAATGGAGCAATCTCATGACATTTCGCACGGTGCCGCTGGTAGCAGCAATCGCACTTCTCAGTTCTGGCCAGGCATTGGCTGATCAGAATCCATCAATGACAGAAAAAAATGCTGATGACGAAATTGTCGTTGTTGGTCAGGCAGCACGTATGCAGCGTGCACTGGAGCGCGAGCGCTTTGCCGATAACACCATCAGTGCTGTCGATGCCGATGCCATTGGTGAACTCCCTGACGCCAACGCCGCTGAAGCATTGCAACGTATTCCTGGCCTTTCTATTGAACGTGACCAGGGCGAAGGCCGCTTCGTCCGCATCCGCGGTGTCGGCGCTGAACTGAATGCGGTAACAGTCAACGGTGTTCAGGTACCAGCACCAGAAGCTGGCAGCCGTGCAGTTGCACTGGATGTTATTCCATCGACTCTGCTCAGCTCGCTTACTGTGACTAAAACGCTGACTCCAGACATGGATGCCAATGCCATTGGCGGTACCGTCGACATTAAAAGTATTTCTGCCCTCGATAAAGAAGGCGCCTTTGCCACAGCAAAAGCGGAAGCGGCTTACGATGAGCAAAGCGAAAATACCAACCCGTCTCTGGCCGTCTCGGCAGGTAATGCCTTTGAGCTGGACGGTGAAAAGCGCTTGGGCGTTGCCCTGGCCCTGAGCTGGGATGACCGAAAGTTCGGCTCGGATAACGTTGAAACCGGCGGCGGCTGGGATCTTGAAGAAGACCCTGCGGTACTGGATGAAATCGAGATGCGCGAGTACAGCATTAATCGCGAACGTGTCGGTGCCGCACTGAACCTTGAGCTGGAACTGAATAAAGATCACCGCTTTTATATGAACAATCTCTACAGCCGTTTTTCCGATGAAGAACAACGTCTGGCGATTGTCAGTGAATTTTCCGAAGGCGTAACTGCAGGTACAGAAATTGATGGTGCCGTTGCCCGTGAGCTTAAAGACCGGGAAGAAACACAGACCATTATGTCTTCCGTTGTAGGCGGTGAGCATTTCCTCGGTGACTGGATTGTTGAATATAAGCTGGGGGCCAGTAAGGCCTCTGAAGACGAGCCAGACGGCATCGCGGGCGCCGTGTTTGAGAGCAGCGATGACATTACCGGCCTGTCATTCGGTAACAGTCGACGCCCTGTTGTCAGTGGCCCCGCCGCTTTCTATGACCCGGCGCAGTTCGAGCTCACTGAAATTGAATCTGAAAGTAACCTGACTGAAGACATTCAGCGTCAGGCTCAACTCGACATCAGCCGCGACCTGCTGATCAACGAACGTTTCGCTACTCTTAAGGGCGGTGCAAAAGCAGTCAAACGTCGTAAAACTCAGGACGGTGACGTCTGGGTTTACGAGGACTTCGGCGCTGTATCCACCAGCATGGCCGATTATGCAGAGGGCGATCGGGATTACTCTCTGGGCCAGTTTGGACCGGGTATCAACAAAGACTCTGTTCGTAACCTGATGTCAGGCCTTGATCGCGATGCAGCCTACGACGAAGAAGAGTCCACTCTCGCAGATTACAGCATCAACGAGAACATCACGGCCGCGTACCTGATGGGCAGCATGGATGTGACCAATGATCTGCATGTGATCGCAGGTGTCCGCCATGAAATGACTGACACCGAACTGGCAGGCAATGCTCTGACCACAGACGATGAGCTGATCCGCACCGAAACGGACAACGACTACAGCCACACGCTACCGGCACTCCTGACGCGCTGGAATATCAACCGTTCAACCCAGATGCGTGCCGCGTGGACCAATGCTGTCGTACGTCCGACCTTTGAACAGATGAGTCCTAATTTCACGGACGACGGCGAAGAAGCTGAAATGGGAAACCCAGAACTGGATGCGCTTGAATCAGCCAACTTTGATCTGGGCATTTCTCACTACATGGGATCAACCAGCGTCGTTTCTGCAGCCCTGTTCTATAAAGACATCAGTAACTTTATCTATGAATCAGACATCGCGGGCTCTACCGGTTACGAAGACTACGATGAAGTCATCACTTTCCAGAACGGTGACGACGCTGAACTGAAAGGCCTCGAGCTGGCATTTTCCCATCAGTTCAGCAGCCTGCCTGCACCGTTTAACGGTCTGCTGATGAGCGCGAACGCAACCTTCACCTCCAGTGATGCCACTGTCAGTGGCTTTGTTGACGGCGAACTGACCGAGCGTGATATTCAACTGCCGAACCAGTCTGACGTTACCGGTAACTTCATCGTGGGTTACGAGAACGATGTTTATAGCGTACGCCTGGCGACCAACTACAAGTCAGAATATCTGGCCGAGGTGAATAGCCTGGAGAACGACCTGTCAGACGTTTATCAGAGCAGTCAGACCCAGATGGATCTGAACGCAGCATACAGCGCAACCGACAACCTCAAAGTGACCTTTGAGATCGCCAACCTGACTGACGAGCCTTACTACAGCTATCAGAACAAAGAGCGCTACAACGCTCAGTACGAAGACTACGGCCCGACCTATCGTCTGGGTGTTCGCTTCACTAACTTCTGATTCCTGATCACCGATCGTTTGTCACTGCGTCAGCAATGACGCAAAAGCAGGTGCCGGCCCAAGCTGATGCAGGCCGGTACCTGTCTCCCGAATACCTGATACGGATACACCATGAAAGCACACCAAACTAAGCTGAAAATGCTTTTTACAGCCACCGCAATAAGCTCTGCTTTTATAAGCGGATGTGCGAGTTACTCAGAGGCACCCGATAATATTTCAGCTTCTAATCCCGCTAGCCTGAACGTTCACGCAACAGGTATCACAGCGGAAACCGGTTGGCAGTTACACTCGCAGAGCTGGATTCTCACCACCAACAACGGCCTGACGCTCGATAATAAAAGCCTCACAGGCAACTTTCGTGCAGAGTATGGCGACCAGCGTGGTGACCTGGTAGTCACTGTCAACGACAGTGCTAAAACCCTGGTCGCTCATCATCTCGGTAAACAGCAGACCGTTTCATCCCAGCCATTATCTTTTGCGGTTGAGGGACTGTGCCTTTACCAGCCCGATAATCAGACCACACAGCTTTTTATTCTCGGCGACGACCATCTCGCACGTCAGTACGTATTGAATATCGACAAGAAAAATGTGCTGACAGAAATCCGCACGCTACCTCTGCCGCCAGAAACAGAAAATTGCGTCGTCAGTGATGATCTTAATACGCTTTACGTCAGTGAAGAGAGCATGGGTGTCTGGGCATATGCCGCTTCTGCCGAAGCACCGTATTCGCGCACAGCCGTCGACCTGGTCGCGCCCTATGGAAAGCTTCCGGAAAATGCAGGCGCGTTATCCCTCGTTGGAAATCAGTTGATCGTTGCCAGCACCGGCGAACGCTATATCAGTAGCTACGCAATCGGGCCCACCAGCGCCGCAGAACTACAACAGTGGGTGCTGAATAAAGGTTTTGAAATTGAAACTTTCCGCGCCTGGACCTCCGGTGAAGAGGTGCATTTTTCAGCGTTTGACGATGCATCAGGTGAGCTTTATCAAGGCATTCTTCCACTGACTGGTATTTCACCTATTGACGTCCCGGTAACGCACTCGGTCACACCAACCGCTGAAACATCGCGCGTTATTTCTGCCGGTGACGCCGCAGATGATCCGGCTATCTGGGTAAACAGCAATGGTGCAGAAGCCAGCCTGATTCTGGGCACCGATAAACAGTATGGCCTGGATGTATACGACTTAACGGGTAAGCTGAAACAGAGGCTGGACAATGGACGTCTGAACAACGTTGATGTCCGTTACAATCAGGAACTTGCCGGCAAGGTCGTTGATATCGCCGCCGCCAGTCACCGGGACCTGAGCGCCATCAGCCTGTTTGCCATCGATCAGACTTCAGGGCACGTTTCCTGGGTGAGTGATATAAAAACCCAACTGGATGATGTCTACGGCCTGTGCATGGCTCAGACCAATCAGGGCACTTACGTCTTTATTAATGATCAGGACGGTCGCTACGAGCAGTATAAAATCATTACTGAAAACGACATCTGGTCAGCGAAGCGGATAAGGGAGTTCGCTCTTCCTTCTCAACCAGAAGGCTGCGTTGCCGATGATAAAAACAATCGCCTTTTTGTCGGCGAAGAGGCAGCCGGGGTCTGGCTGACATCCATCTCTGCAGATAATGCACCAGACCCGAAGTTGATCATTGAAGTCGATGACAACCTCGTTGCCGATGTCGAAGGCATGTCCATTTATCACGGTACCGAAACAAGTTATCTGGTGGTCAGTAGTCAGGGCGACGACAGCTACGTGCTTTATTCAAGTGAAGCGCCTTATGAGTATGTTGGCCGGTTTAACATCGCAATGAACGCCGCCGCGGGAATTGATGGAGCATCGGAAACCGACGGACTCGACGTAACCTCAGCAGCCCTCGGAAGTAACTATCCGGATGGTTTGCTGGTCGTTCAGGATGGTCGAAATGTGATGCCCACGGAAAACCAGAATTACAAGCTGGTGAGCTGGTCAGACATTGCGCGTGAACTCAACCTCTGAGCACCGCAGATAGGTGTAAACAGAAAAAAGAAAGCCCGGTTGCCAACTTGGTTAATTACCCTAGTTGATAACCCTAGCTAATTACCATCATTGATTTCCGGGCTTTTTCTTTTTACCAGTAAGGCGCGCTGGCGCTAATCTTTTAATCGATTAATCCCGAGCGCCTTCAAGGTATATTTCTCGAAGACGGGCTCAGATGAACCTGTTTTCATTTTATGCATGAAGTATTTTTCAAACGCGACTTTGGCGAGGTGCACCCACTTTCCTTTTTTGAACCAGGTGACATTTCTTGGGGGAATCTGAGGAATCGCGACAAACGCCGCGCCGGTATCGCCCATATCCGCAAGACAGATAGCACTCCAAGTGCCCTTGGCATCTGCCACTCCCCCTTCGATGTCAGCTTTTAAGTTATGCGCAATGGCCGTCATCATAGATTCAATCATGTACCCGGTTTTCGGCGTACCCGTCGGCACAGGGGTTTCCTCAACCGGAGGAATTGCGACGCATACACCCGCCGAATAAATATTGCTCCATTTTGGATTGCGCTGATGCTCATCAATCAGAACAAACCCTTTCGGATTGCACAGCCCTTCGACGGCAGCAACAGGATCAACGCCCGCAAATGAAGGCAACATCATGGAGTGATTAAATGGCAGTTCGTGCTCTTTTTTCAGTGAGCCGTCATCGTTCAGTTCTTCGACATACATAACGCCGTCACCCACTTTGGTTACCTTGGCGTTGGTAATCCATTTAATGTGACGATTACGTAACTCACTCTCAAGCATCGACTTCGAGTCACCAACACCGCCAAGCCCCAAATGGCCGATATAAGGCTCACTGGTTACATAAGTCATTGGAACCCGATCCCGTACCTTACGGTTTCTGAGTTCTTTATCGAGGATAAAGGCGTACTCATACGCAGGGCCAAAGCAAGAAGCGCCGGGCATCGCGCCAACGATCACATGACCCGGGTCATTCGATAATTTATCAACATCATCAAGGCAGGTTTCTGCGTGGTCGAGCGCGCAGATAGACTGTGTAAATCCCCCGTGAGGGCCAGCACCTTCAACCGCAGCGAAGTTCAGCTTAGGTCCAGTAGCAATGACCAGATAATCGTAGGCTTCAGTTGATCCGTCGGCCAGGGTCAGCTGGTTTTCATCCGGATTAATTGCCGTCACCGCCTGGGCAATGAATTCGATGCCTTTCTTTTCCAGATAAGGTCGGATGGGAAAACTGGTATCCGGGCGCTTGCGCCAACCCACAGCGATCCAAGGATTAGACGGGACGAACCAGAAATCCTCGCGCTCGTTGATGACGGTGACCTGATGCTCTTTGCCCAACAACTCACGAATTTCATAAGAACCAGCCATTCCGCCGGTGCCTGCGCCAAGAATTACTACACGTGCCATGAGAGTCCCTCCGGATTCAGTACTTCCTTTTAGATTACTCCTATTTTCTAAAATAACCATATAGTAATAAAGTATAAGAACAGGCAGAGAAGCCAGGCGACAGAAGTTCTGTGGTGGGAACGGAAGTTAGAGGTTATCGCTGTGGCACGAACAGGTCTGACGAGCTGGCACTTTCCAGCGCTGCCAGTCCCCTGTGCCGGCATCATATGTTCGGAGATAACCGTGCTGTGGAGAACCAAAGCCGACGATCAGGCGCAACGCCTCAACCACCTGAGTCGTCCCTATGACTCCCACTACTGGAGAGAGAATTCCGTTTTCCGAGCAGGTTAGAGTGTCATCTTTCAACGATGGATACAGGCACCGGTAACAGGGCGAACCTTGCTGGCGCGGGTCAAACACAGCGACCTGGCCATTCAGGGCAACGGCGGCACCGGATACCCAGGGGATGCACTTCTGCAAGCAGACTTCGTTGATCGCGTAACGGATCGCGGCGTTATCTGAACAGTCGACGATGACCGTCAGCCCGTCATGTGAACTGCCCTGTCCGTTTAACCCGTCCTCTGAGCTCAACCAATCCTGCTGGCTCAACCACTCAGAGTCGGCACGCTGAACATAGCAGGATATCTTTACGTCCGGATTAACCGCCTGACAGCGCTGTGCCGCAGACGCTACCTTGCTCATCCCCACTGAGGCCGTGTCATGAATCACCTGCCGCTGCAGGTTTGAAACCTCAACCTGATCGTCGTCTACCAGAATCAGATGTCCAACTCCGGATGCAGCCAGATACAGCGCCACCGGTGATCCGAGACCACCCAGCCCTATGACTACAACCGTCGCTCTGGAAATGGCTTCCTGCCCCTCTATATCTACCTCAGGGAGCAGAATATGGCGGCTATAACGAAGCAGTTGATCATCCTTCATTCAGGCACTCCCGGCATTCGCCCACCGCTGATCCTTGGATTGCCGCCCAGATCACAGCGGTTCTGTACATTCACGAAGCCTCTTTGACGTAAGTAGTCACACACCGCCTCAGCCTGATCGTACCCATGTTCCAGCAACAACCAGCCGTCAGGTTTCAGATAGTCAGGAGCGTGATCAATAATATGAAACAGATCCGCCAGCCCTGACTGCTCAGCCACCAGTGCCGAGGCAGGCTCAAAACGCACGTCGCCCTCAGCGAGATGGTTATCATCAGGATCAATATAAGGCGGGTTTGAGACAATCAGATCGAAGTGGCCGTTGACGCGCTCAAACCAGCTGCCATGAATCAGATGAACATCAAGCTCCAGACGCGAGGCGTTGCTCTGCGCCAGCGCATAGGCGTCGACATCGAACTCCACGGCTTCAACAGACCAGGCGGGATATTCACTTTTAATGGCCAGCGCAATCGCGCCTGTGCCGGTACCAAGATCAATAGCCCTTGCGGCATCTGGCAGATCAAGATCCAGCACCCATTCAATCAGAGTTTCTGTATCCGGCCTTGGGATAAGTGTCGAAGGTGCAACTCTGAGCGGTAAGGACCAGAACTCTCTGACACCCGTAAGATGCGCTATGGGATGCCCCTCAATACGGCGGGCTAATAATTTGTTGAGCGAGTCTTGCTGCGACTCTGTCAGCGACTTTTCTGGCCATGTATAAAGCCAGGCGCGATTCACATCCAACACATGCATCAGCAGCAGTTCTGCATCCGCACGAGGGGACTCACTGTCGGTCAATGAAGTCTGAGCCCGAGCCAGCCAGTCGCTAACGCTGCTCACTGCCCCGCCATTTCAGCCAGCAGATTGGCCTGATGCTCGTGAATCAGAGGTTCAATCACTGGTGACAGATCGCCCTGTACGATTTCATCCAGCTTGTAGAGGGTCAGATTAATGCGGTGGTCGGTAACCCGGCCCTGAGGATAGTTGTAGGTACGGATACGCTCCGAGCGATCGCCCGAGCCGACCAGGGATTTACGGGTGGCGGCCTGCTCTGCCTGAGCGGCAATGCGCTGGGCGTCGCGTAGGCGGGTCGCCAGCATAGCCATGGCTTTGGCCTTATTCTTATGCTGCGAGCGCTCATCCTGACATTCAACCACAACGCCCGTGGGCAAGTGAGTAATACGAATCGCCGAATCTGTTTTGTTTACGTGCTGACCACCCGCGCCGGAAGCGCGGAAGGTATCAATACGCAGGTCGTTTTTGTTGATGTCGACTTCATCTTCGCTTTCGACTTCAGGCATCACAGCAACGGTACAGGCCGAGGTATGAATGCGCCCCTGGCTTTCGGTTTCTGGAACACGCTGGACACGATGAGCGCCGGATTCGAACTTCAGACGTGAATACACATCGGTACCACTGATACGCACGATCACCTCTTTAAAACCACCGTGCTCGCCTTCGTTGGCGCTCATCATTTCTGTACGCCACCCCTGGGTTTCAGCAAAGCGGGTGTACATACGGTAGAGGTCACCGGAGAAAATTGCGGCTTCATCGCCGCCGGTACCCGCGCGGATTTCGACAATCACATTGCGGCCGTCATCCGGGTCTTTTGGCAACAACAGAATTTCAATTCTGGATTCCAGATCTGCAATCGCGACCTTGGCGGAATCAAGCTCTTCCTGGCCCATGGCCCGCATATCGGGGTCATCATCACTGGCCAGTACTTCCGCTTCTTCCTGATCAGAGACTGCCTGTTCATAATCTGAATACGCTTTGGCGACTTCTTCCAGCTCTGCATATTCCTTGGAAAGATTACGGAATTTATCCTGATCGCTAATCACGTCAGGGTCAGACAACAGGTGTCCAACCTCTTCGTAGCGGTCTCTGAGGCTTTCCAGTTTTTGCAGTATCGAAGGTTTCATTCGTTTGAGTTATCCAGATCGAACAGTTCGCGACTCCAGTCGAGAACTTCACGACGCCCTTCGGCGCCAGCACGGCGCAGAGCCGTCATGGGTTTATGCAGCATTTTATTGCCGAACGTATGAGCAAACGTACGCAGAACTTTTTCGGGGTCTCCGCCATTCTGAATCTGCTTCAGAGCTTTCTCAAGCTGCTCATCCCGTAATGTTTCAACGTAGCTACGCACGTCAGTGAGAGTGCTGACGGCATCGAGCGCTTTCAGCTCGCGCATGTAATGCTCAACGCCAGCTTCAATCAGCTCTTCCGCCTGCTGAGCAGCATCCTCTCTCGAACGGACATTTTCTTCAATGATGTCCCTGAGATCATCAACGCTGTAGAGGTAAACGTCAGAGAGCTCACCCACTTCTGCTTCAATATCGCGTGGTACTGCAATATCGACCATAAACATGGGCTTGTGACGGCGCTTTTTCAGCGCCTTCTCAACCATCCCTTTGCCAAGGATCGGCAGTGGGCTGGCCGTCGATGAAATCACGATGTCAGCATCCGGCAGCACCACGGGGATATCTTCCAGCAACACCGCTTCTGCATGAAACTCTTGCGCCAGCGTCTGTGCGCGCGCCAGCGTACGATTTGCCAGAGTCAGGTGCTCAACACCCGCCTGGCGAAGATGTCGGGCAACTAACTCTATGGTTTCACCTGCACCAATCAGTAAGGCGCGGCTATTTTTCATATCCGCAAAGATATGCTGCGCCATACGCACAGCCGCAAAAGCGACTGAAACAGGGTTCTGGCCGATAGCAGTATCAGTACGGACACGCTTAGCGATTGAGAATGTCTGACGGAAAAGACGGCCTAGCTCAGACCCGACCGTGCCGGCCTCCTGAGCCACTGCAAATGCCGATTTCATCTGGCCCAGAATCTGTGGTTCGCCAAGTACCAGCGAATCCAGACCACTGGCCACGCGCATGGTGTGCGATACCGCGTCGTCGTTTTCGAGAGAATAAAGAGAGGCTTCAAGGTCCGTGCGGCCGATCTCCTGATTCTGTTCAAGCCAGTGGCCGATCAGATCAGGACAGCGATCGTCTGCGGTGCAGTAAATTTCAGTGCGGTTACAGGTCGATAGAACAACGACTTCAGAGACACAATCCAGGGCGCGAAGGTTTTTCAATACATCAGGCATACCGGCAGGATCAAACGCCACCCGTTCGCGTACAGCAACAGGAGCGGTTTTGTGGTTAATGCCCAATGCCCAGATACTCATTCTGCCGCCAGAGTTCCTCGCCTAAAAGCCGCGATTATAAACAGCCATACGGGAATTTTCCCGCTAAATCTTTGACTTACCTGTCCAAGTAACCCTAAATAACGACATAGTTGCATACCGGATCTGCTGATAAACCACACCATGGCCAACGCTGAACAGTTCTGGCGCGTCGGACGGACGCTCCTCACACTGGGCCTGACCGCTGTTACCGCGGCCTGCGCCTCACTGAATTCAAAGTCTCCCGAGGAGCCTGCTACTGCGCCCCCGGAAAAAATTGTCGAGTACAAAGCCATTCCGGCAAATACCATGTATTCACTGCTGGTTGCTGAGATGGCCGGACAACGTCAACGCTACGACGTTGCGCTCTTTCATTATCTCGATCAGGCCCGCAAAACCCGCGATCCTAATGTCGCGGAACGTGCTCTGCGTATCGCTCAGTACATTGGCGCCGCAGGGTTTGCCGCTGAAGCCTCTGAGATATGGCTGGAAGTAGAGCCCGATGACCCAGGCGCGGTGCAGGCCGCCGCTCAGGTTGCTCTGGGCCGCAAAGAATTTGATCAAAGCCTCGACCTTTATGCCCGCTTTTACGAAATGACTGGCGTGGCGCAGTTTGATTTCTATGCAGCTGCCTTACTATCCAATGATGAAGTTATACGCAGTGAGCGGCTGGATGCCCTCGACGCACTGACGCCGACCTATCCCGAAAGCGGTAATCTCGTGTACGGTCAGGCATTGTTACTCCAGTCTCTGGGGCAGGATGATGCTGCTATCCAACGCATTGATCAGGCCCTGAAACTTGAGCCGGGGCTACTGCCGGCGGCTGTTCAGAAGGCACGTATTCTGGCTCGTAATCAGCGCGTTGATGAAGCCATCGACTGGCTGGATAAGCTGCTGGATGATCACCCCGACAACAAACAGATCGCGGTGTTACGCGCTCGCATGCTCCTGCAGTCAGGTGACGTTCGTGAGGCACGCAATGCCTTTGCTGCCATCAACCGACAATATCCTAACGACGACCAGATCATTCTCTCGCTGGCACTGCTCGAGGAAGAACTCGAAAACTACAGTGAAGCAAAACCGCTTTTGCGTGAATTGCTCAATAGCAGTGATAAACAATCAGAAGCCAGTTATTACCTGGGGCGCATTGCTGCCAGTGAGAATGATCCAGATCTGGCGATCAGTTACTACCGCCAGATTGGCGACAGTCGCGAGTTCCTGCCTGCGCAACTGGCTGCTGCGCAGCTTCTCAATCAGGAGCAGGGACCTGATGCGGCCACCAGCTACCTGCAGGAACGCAGTGCCGAATTCCCTCAATACGCGGGGCAGCTCCGTCGCCTTGAAACGGATATTTTAATCAAAGCCGGACGCCAACAGGAGGCGTTCGAGAGTGTCTCCATCGCCCTGAAAGCCGAACCAGAAGACACCAACCTGCGCTATACGCGTGCCATGCTGGCCGAGCGACTCGGGAATATGGCGTTGCTGGAAAGTGATCTGCGCCAGATCATTGAACAGAACCCGGATCATGCCGAAGCACTTAACGCACTGGGCTACAGCCTTGCCAATAAAACCGACCGGTTTGATGAAGCCGAGCCTCTGATTGAACGTGCCATTGCGCTCCAGCCCGACAATCCGGCCATCATAGATAGCCTCGGTTGGCTGTACTTTCGTGAGGGTAAGCTGAACGAGGCTGGCCCTCTTCTACTTGATGCCTGGAACCGTATGAACGACCACGAGATCGCGGCGCATCTGGGCGAATGGTACTGGGCTACCGGCGATAAAGAATCTGCTTATGACATCTGGGCAAAGGGGCTTGAACTCGAACCAGAGAGCGAGGTCATTAATGAGACTTTACAACGCCTTGGTGTCGACCCGTCGGATTTATAACATGCTTCGTTTTCTTACCCGGCTGCCTCTTGCGGCCGCAATTCTGCTGATGTCAGCCTGTGCTTCGTTTCTTCCCCAGGGAGGCAGTGATGCTCTACAAGACAGTCTTAATGACGTTCAGCACTGGCAGGTCCGCGGCAAAATGTCGGTTATCACACCCGATGACAGCGCGACTGGCTACATGGACTGGAAACAGAATCAACGCGAGTTTGATCTGTATATCGCCGGCCCACTCGGGCAGGGAGCAACACGACTGACCGGCGATAAACGCTCCGCTGCACTCACTCTTCCCGGCTGGGACGAACCTCGTCATGCCGAATCACCGGAAGAACTGATGTTGCTCTATCTCGGCTGGAATTTTCCGGTGTCTGATATCCGCTATTGGGTAAAAGGCCAGGCCAGTCCGAACGGCAATGCCAACACTGAGTACGACGAGAGTGGCCTTCTGTCACGCATGGAACAGTACGGCTGGACCATCACCTACAAGCGCTACTCAAATCAGAATGGCTACTGGCTGCCGGGTCTGGTCAAAGTGAGTGGCCACGATTTCCGTTTTACCTTTTCTATCCGTGAGTGGACTCTGCATGACTGAGCGAAACGACGACAAGTGGCTGACTCTCCCTGCGCCTGCCAAGCTCAATCTGTTTCTGCATATCACCGGACGTCGGGCGGACGGCTACCACAATCTGCAGACCCTGTTTCAATTTCTGGACTATGGCGACGAGCTGTCGTTCCGGGTGCGCGACGATAGCGAGTTAACTCTCAGCCCCGCCATCGATGACGTTCCTTTCGAAAACAATCTGATAATCAAAGCGGCAAGACTGCTGCAGTCCCGTGCGACCGGCGAAACATCCGGAGCAGACATTCAGCTTAAGAAGATTCTGCCCATGGGAGGCGGGCTGGGTGGCGGAAGCTCAGACGCTGCGACCACATTGCTCGCGCTCAACCACCTATGGCAGCTCAACCTGAGCCTTGATGAGCTGGCAGATATGGGGCTGGCGCTTGGCGCCGATGTGCCCGTATTTATCCGCGGCGAAGCGGCCTTTGCCGAAGGCGTTGGTGAAGTCCTGACCCCGGTGCCAGAGCTCGACGAACCCTGGTTTCTGGTGGTCTGTCCGCAAGTACATGTAAATACTGCAAAAATTTTCTCACACGAGGGCTTGACCCGGGATACAGAGGTCATTAATATTCGCACCGCGTTGAGGCAAGGGGGCAGAAATGACTGCCAGCAAGTCGTCACGATGCTCTACCCAGAAATAGGTAAAGCATTGAATTTGCTAAATAAATTTTCCTTTGCTAAGATGACGGGCACTGGAGCTTGCATATTTTCAAGCTTCGGTTCTGAGACAGAAGCCAGACAGGTTTCTGACCAGTTACCGGCTGAGTATGTGGCCTTTGTTGCGAAAGGAACTAACCTTTCAACGACGCATAAGGTATTATTCAGACCGTCTTAAATGCTGGGGTGTCGCCAAGTGGTAAGGCAACGGGTTTTGATCCCGTCATTCGCAGGTTCGAGTCCTGCCACCTCAGCCAATTCTATCTCCTCCATCTTTGAAATCACTGCATCAAGGGGACGACTGTGTCTAAGTTGATGGTATTTACCGGTAATGCAAATCCGGAACTGGCTAAGCTCGTCGTCGAGCGTCTCGATCTTTCCCTTGGCGAAGCCACCGTGGGCAAATTCAGTGATGGTGAGATAACCGTCGAAATTAATGAAAACGTTCGCGGTAAAGACGTTTTTATCCTGCAGCCTACCTGCGCACCAACCAATGACAACCTGATGGAAATGCTGCTGATGGCCGACGGTCTGCGTCGTGCATCCGCAAGCCGTATCACAGCCGTTGTTCCATATTTTGGCTACGCCCGTCAGGATCGTCGTCCACGCAGTGCTCGTGTGCCTATTTCTGCGCGCGCCGTAGCTGACATGATGTCAGGTTCTGGTATTGACCGTGTTCTGACTGTTGACCTGCACGCTGACCAGATTCAGGGCTTCTTCGATATCCCTGTGGATAACGTGTATGGCTCCCCTATCCTGCTGGACGATATGGAACGTCAGAACTTTGAAGATCTGATCGTTGTATCACCAGACATCGGTGGTGTTGTTCGTGCACGGGCGATCGCTAAGCAGCTTAACGTTGACCTCGCGATTATCGACAAACGCCGCCCTAAAGCGAACGTATCTGAAGTCATGCACATCATCGGTGATGTGAAAGACCGTACCTGTGTTCTGGTCGATGACATGGTCGATACCGCCGGTACCCTGTGTCAGGCAGCGAAAGCATTGAAAGAATTTGGTGCGAAAAAGGTTGTCGCCTACTGTACGCATCCTGTACTATCCGGGCCCGCGATTGAACGCCTTGCCAGTGCAGAGCTCGACGAGCTGGTAGTGACTGACACTATCCCTCTGTCTGAAGCCGCCCGCGCAACCGGCACGATCCGCCAACTGACCATTGCAGGTCTGCTGGCAGAGTCGATCCGTCGCGTAAACAACGAAGAATCCATCAGTGCGATGTTCCGTTAAGCCGCGAGCTTAAGAACAACGAACTGATTATCGGCAACACCACAAGGTGTTGCTATAACGACCGCCGGCGTTGGTCGCAAACTCCGGCGGTTTTTACATCCTGAAATGAGGAAATCACTATGTCAGACTTCACTTTGTCTGCTGTAACTCGCGAAGATGCGGGGAAAGGTGCGAGCCGCCGCCTGCGTCGCGAGAACGGCGTTCCAGCAATCATCTACGGCGGTAAAGCCGGTGGTAACGACCGTAAGCCTACGCCTATCACTCTGAAGGCGAATGAACTGAACAAAGCTCTGGAATCAGAAGCTTTCTACAGCTCAATGATCACTCTGTCTGTTGATGGAAAAGACGAAACTGTAATCCTGAAGGATCTGCAGCGTCACCCTGCGAAGAACCTGATCTGGCACGCTGACTTCCAGCGCGTAAGCAAGTCTTCTAAGATCACTACTACCGTTCCACTGCACTTCCTGAACGAAGACACCTGTAAAGGCGTTAAGCTCGGCGGCGGTAAGATTATGCACCAGATGAACACCCTTGAAATCGTATGTGCCGCTGGCGACCTGCCAGAGTACATCGAAATCGACATGGCTGACGTTGAAGTTGGCGGTGTAATCCACCTGTCTGACCTGAAACTGCCTAAAGGCGTTGAGTCTCTGGCACTGTCACACGGTGAAGAACACGATACTTCAGTTGTTTCTGTAATCGAGCCTAAAGGTTCGAAAGAAGACGAAGCTGAAGACGCTGAAGCTGAAGGCGGCGACGAGTAATCGTTGCGCTCAGAGAAAAGCGGGGCTTGTCCCCGCTTTTTTATTGTCTGCTATTTATCACACTGATATCGAATGGACATTGTATGGCTGATCCAATTCGCTTAATCGTAGGCCTTGGCAACCCAGGCGCAGAATACGAAAACACCCGCCACAATGCCGGTTTCTGGCTGGTTGAACGCCTCGCCCGACAGGAAGGCATCACGCTTTCACCAGACAAAAAATTCTTCGGACTCTCTGGCAAAGGGCGCATTGGCGGTCAGGAATGCTATCTCCTTATGCCAACGACCTTTATGAATCGCAGTGGTCAGGCGGTAGCCGCATTAGCGAACTTCTACAAAATCAAAACCAGCGAAATTCTGGTCGTCCATGACGAACTGGACATGCCCCCTGGCGTTGCCAAGTTCAAAACCGGAGGCGGTCACGGTGGACAGAACGGTCTTCGCGATATCATCGCTCGTATGAGCAATCAGAAAGATTTCCATCGCCTGCGGGTCGGTATTGGTCACCCGGGTGATAAAAATCTGGTCACCGGTCATGTACTGGGACGCGCCAGCAAAGCAGAACAACAAGCCATCGACAGTGTCATCGATGAGGCAATACGTGTACTGCCAGATGCGATCGCCGGTGACTTGCCGAAAGCTATGAATCGACTTCACAGCTTTAAAGGGTAAAATACCCGCCACAAGTAATCAGATACACCAACCAAACATACGATCGGGATACAGAAATGGGCTTTAAATGCGGAATCGTTGGTCTGCCCAACGTCGGTAAATCAACACTCTTCAACGCTCTGACCAAATCAGGCATCGCGGCAGAGAACTTCCCCTTCTGTACCATTGAGCCTAACACTGGCATGGTGAACATGCCCGATCCACGCCTTGATGCACTGGCAGCGATCGTTAACCCTGAGAAAGTCATTCCAACCGCCATGGAATTCGTCGATATCGCAGGCCTGGTCGCTGGTGCATCAAAAGGTGAAGGTCTGGGTAACCAGTTTCTGGCCAACATCCGCGAAACAGACGCGATTGCGCACGTTGTACGCTGCTTCGAAGACGACAACGTTATTCACGTAGCGAATCAGGTAGACCCTGCGGCCGATATCGACATCATCAATACTGAGCTGGTGCTGGCTGACCTTGATTCATGTGAGAAACAGCTGCAGCGAGTCACCCGCACCGCGAAAGGTGGTGATAAAGACGCCATCGCTCAGAAGGCCCTGCTTGAGAAGCTGATTCCTCATTTTGAAGAAGGCAAAACCGCGCGCATGCTGGATATGGACGACGATGAGAAACGTGTTGCACGTCAATTCCATCTTCTGACCACCAAACCAACCATGTACATCGCCAACGTTTCAGAAGAAGGCTTTGAGGATAATCCTTATCTGGATACAGTACGCGAAGTCGCTGCATCAGAAGGTGCTTCAGTGGTCGTGGTATGCAACAAGATTGAAGCCGAAATTTCAGAACTGGAAGACGACGAAAAGGCCGACTTCCTGGAAATGATGGGCATGGAAGAACCGGGGCTGGACCGCGTTATCCGCGCTGGTTATCAACTTCTGGGCCTACAGACCTACTTTACCGCAGGTGTTAAAGAAGTACGCGCCTGGACCATCAAAGTAGGCTCAACGGCACCGCGTGCGGCCGCTGCGATTCACACTGACTTTGAGCGCGGCTTCATCCGTGCCGAGGTGGTTGGCTACGACGACTTCATTGAGTACAACGGCGAAAACGGTGCGAAGGAAGCCGGTAAGTGGCGCTTAGAGGGTAAAGAGTACATCGTCAAAGACGGCGACGTTATCCACTTCCGCTTCAACGTCTGATCAACGCAAAAGTCGTTTATCAAGGTTTGGCTTCAGGGGTTCTCCCGGAAGCCAAACTTATTGGAACAATCAATTCATTTTCCCACTCTCTTAATTCACCAGCGAAACAACTAGACTAGAGGCTGTAAACTGCCCGGTGATTTATGACGACTCCTGCATTCCGACTACCACTGCCACTTCTGCTGGCCATGCTGACCGCCATTGGTCCGCTCTCCATCGATATGTACCTGCCCGCGATGGCAGCCATGGCTGGGTCGTTAAGCAGTGACATTCATCATGTCGAGCTCTCTGTCAGCACCTTCCTGCTTGGGTTTGCGCTCGGTCAGATTACGGGTGGCCCACTCTCTGACCGCGTTGGCCGCCGACCAGTCATTTTTCTGGGCTTAACCTTATTTGGCATCGCCAGCGTTGCTCTGACCCACGTAAGTTCTCTTGATGGTCTGTTACTGCTCCGCGGCTTGCAGGCAATAGGCGGTGGACTTGCCGTCGTGAACTCGACCGCCATTGTCCGTGACCATTTCGATGGCACTGACATTGCCAGAGTACTGTCTATGGTAGCCATGATCATGATGGCCGCTCCACTCGCTGCGCCTTTGTTAGGATCTCTGGTACTGACCTTCAGCGGCTGGAGAAGTATCTTCGGTATTCTCAGTGCCTACGCCGCCATTCTTATCTGAATTCTGGTCTGGCAACTTCCTGAGAGCCACCCTCCTCACCGGAGGATTAAGCGTTCGCCGTGGGCGGGGTATGCGACTGTCCTGAAGCACCGCGTCGCACGTCGGTATATTCTGATGCTGGCAAGTGCATACAGTGGCATGTTTGTATTTATCACCGCATCGCCGTACCTGTATCTGGAACACTTTGAACAGAACGAGCAGACATTCCCCTGGTTATTCGGTGCGAATGTCATTGTCATCATGCTGATGAACCGGCTGAATATATTCTGGCTCCGTTACTGGTCTCCGCAGCGGCTGCTGACCGCAGGAATTCTGTTGCAGTTCGCGTCAGCACTGGCGCTACTGCTACTTGCTCTGTCGCCTCACTTCAAGCTCCCTGTGGTTCTGCCGCTACTGATGATCTATGTCGGCTCTCTGGGCCTGATCACAGCCAATACCATGGGCACCGTCATGCAGTATTTCCGTGAGGTTGCAGGGTCAGCCACGGCACTGATGGGCGTCATACAGTTCAGTGGCGGCGCTCTCGCGGGACTCCTATGGGGAAAACTCCACGACCATACGCCAGTACCGATGATGGAGGTGTCCCTGCTGACCGCCTCTCTCGCACTGGTATTTCTGCTCTTCGCTCGCAAAGCCAGCCAATCAGAGGCAAGTCAGAGCGGCATTCACGCATCCGCAACAGACTGATGCATACAAGCAACAATCAATACTTGAGTAAATTGCTCAGGAGTATCAGAATGAACGTTCATTCCGCTTTATGAAGAAAATGGATAAACGCGAACTTATCATCACCGCCACCTGCGATCTGATTGCAGAGAACGGCCTTCAGGCAACGCCAATTTCAATGGTTGCCAAAGAAGCCTGTTGTGGCGCGGGAACTATCTACCGTTACTTCGAAACCAAGGAAGAGCTGATAGAAGATGTCTACCTGACCCTGATGGAGCGTTTTTCAGACGCTTGCCTGAAGGATGTCGATGAAAACGCAAGCGTAAGGGAACAATTGAACAGCGTGTGGCTCAATCTATATCACTACATGCGTGAAGTTCCCCGAGACGCCCTGCTCCTTGATCAGTTAAGCGTTGCCCCTGCAATACGTGGTGAGCTGCAGGAACAAGGAAAGCGTCGCCTGAAAGAGAAGATTGATCCTCTGTTCGAGCGCGGTAGGGAAGAAGGACTGATTAAAGATATCCCCGACGATGTCCTGGGGGTATTTGTGTACGGCGGAATTTCGACGCTGTTACGTACCGATCGTAACGCGCCCTGTGCGGTACCCACGGAAGTGACCGACGAAATGCTGCTCAGCATATGCTGGGGAGCAATAGAGAAACGCGACTGATATTCAGGAGAGTAAGATGGCTACAGCACTGATTGATGCAGAGAAGCAGACACCAGCTAGCACGAGCGCAGCGAATGAGTCTATGCGACGCGCAGCCAAGGCAACTGCGAGTACTGACTACTACGACCTGATTGGCAATATTGCGCTCGAACGCCGGCGCACCCGCAACAGCGAAGGGGCTGCTGCAAAATAAACAGCCCTCTCCCGTATTCCATTACCAATCAATTAATTAATGGAATACGGCGTCTTCCCCTGTATCGCTTTCAGCAAAGGCTGGCGGCAATGCACTGTCTCGGTTAATCACAAAGACACTGTGTTCAGGGACAATCGAAACGCCCTCTGCTTCGATGTCTTCAAGTAAGATACACGTCAGATCAATAGAATCCATACCGACCACGATTGCCATCGGACATCCATAGTGGGTGTGAATAGCAACCAGATCTCCGATTTCGATGTCTTCGCGGACAGTGTTCACGTCACCGGCAACCAGATCATCGCTGGGCCAGGGTGTTTTAAAACGTGCAAGTGCGACGAGCTGAACAATCCCCTGAACGACACCATCGTTGATATCCAGAACCATCCCCTCTTCTGTTTCATCGGCATGGTCATCGGATACACGTTCCAGCAAGTGCAGGAACAGGTCGGAGTCTTCGTCCGTCCAGCGCACATCAACTGCTTGCGTGCCAGACCGGCGGGAGCAAAAACTAACTTCGGTAGGTACGAGAGTCGCTGGCTCGCCTTCTCCCGCTGGCATCAGCAGACTGACCGCGTCAAAGCCTGAGTTATCGTTATTCTGAATACGCCAGTAAAGCGGTTGCATTTCTGCGTTCATAAGGTCAACTCCTTATTCACCTGGATCGGGTTTGGCCTGTAACAGGCAGTCTGAGCCGTGTCCCCCTTTCTGCAACACCTGTCTGAATGTATAGCAACCGTCACCTTCCGACACAAGCCCCATATTGTGTAAAGCTGCTGCAGTTCACACAGAGAGGCGTCAAAGCGGTCATAACAGGCCGTCGGGAACTCCCTGCATATTCCTGTTCTGCCGGGGCAGCGCTGATTAAAGCAGAGCCGCTCTGTGCTCCATGATAGACTGCGTCCATTTCTAGCGTAATCAAGGTCTGCCGATGGAGATTGTTCTTATGACCCGTTATCCGCTCATTGGAGTTCTGTTCGCCACAACGGTTCTGGCGGGTTGTGCCTCAACGCCACAGGGGCTCGATAGAATTCAGGACCGTGCCAGCCGGGAGGCTGTCAGTACGGTGCGCTCCGGGGCGACCTTGATCAAAGAGGCCGAACAGCAGAAAAGCCAGGCCAAAGCTCAGGAAACTTACCGCTTTGCACCGGCCATGACTGACTCTGCCAACGACTATCTCAACGATGCGAAGCAGGCCCGTGACAAAGGCAAAGCTGACAACGAAGTCAGAGAACTGGCATTAACGGCCCTGGCTACGTTTGAGAAGGCGCAGGATCACACCTTAGTTGCCAGAGAGACCCTTGCGCCCTCTCTGGCGCATCTCGAGGTTCTGAACAGTATCCGCGCCGATACCTATTACCCAAGTGAGTATCGCGCGGTCAATGAAGATCTCGACGGTATTATCCGGACTTTAGAGACCACTGGCGCACCAGCAAGCGCCAGCCAGACACAACGCCAGCTTCTGCTGGATATGCACGACCTTGAAGTCCGTACCATCGGTTTTATCCAGCTACAACAGACCCGGAACCGGATTGCCGCTATGCGTGAAGCGGGTGCAGAAAAGCTGATCCCGCGCAGTTTCAGCACAGCAACAACAGCGCTGGCTTCCGCAGAAGACCTCATCAGCAAAGCCCCCCGGGCTGACGCAGAGATCGCTGCGCAGCGGGAAGCAGCAAAAACCGCTGCCGACCATGCCCAGATCATTCTGGCAATGAGCAATGAGGTTCTGGACGCAGATAAAGACAATGCTGAAGCCTTGGTGTTGCGTATCGAGCGCTGGTTATACAACATCGCTGTCGCTTTGAAATACCCGGATATCCGTCACCTGCCCATGGATGAGCAATCGCGTCAGCTGGCTGAAGAAATTGAAGGTGTAATTCAGCGCTGACCCACGGATTCACAGGGGCGACAACCCGGCTTTCTCAGTCTCAGCACTGGCGAATAAGTGAGCAGAGGCTGTATACTGTCGCCCCTTTTTTTGAACGACCAGACACAGCAGTATGACTGAACAGGCGAAAAAGCTTTACATCAAAACCCACGGTTGCCAGATGAACGAATACGATTCATCACGTATGGCCGACATGCTGGGTGAAAGCCATAAAATGGTGGTCACGGACAACCCTGAAGAGGCTGACGTCATTCTGCTGAATACCTGCTCTATCCGTGAGAAGGCACAAGAGAAAGTCTTCCATGAACTGGGCCGCTGGAAGAACCTGAAAACGACCAATCCGGATCTTAAGATTGGCGTCGGCGGCTGTGTGGCCTCCCAGGAAGGCGACGCCATCATGAAACGCGCGCCTTTTGTGGATATGGTCTTTGGCCCACAGACGCTGCACCGCCTGCCAGAGATGGTGAACAAGGCCAGTAATGCGATTCAGGTTGTGGACGTCACTTTCCCCGAAATCGAGAAGTTCGATCATCTGCCTGCCCCTAAGTCTGAAGGCAGCTCGGCGTTTGTGTCAGTGATGGAAGGCTGCTCGAAATACTGCACCTTCTGCGTCGTACCCTACACCCGCGGCGAAGAAGTCAGCCGCCCATTGGCTGACGTGCTGAAAGAATGTGAAGTGCTCGCAGCTCAGGGCGTGCGTGAAATTAACCTGCTTGGGCAGAACGTGAACGCCTATCAGGGTGACACGGGCGATGATGACTATGCAGACCTGGCCGAACTGATTACTCAGGTAGCCGAAATCGATGGCATTGACCGCATCCGATTTACAACGTCTCATCCGGTCGAGTTCAGCGACAGCTTGATCGAGGTTTACGCGGAAGTTCCTGAGCTGGTCAGCCACATACACCTGCCGGTTCAGAGCGGCTCTAACCGCATTCTTGCAGCCATGAAACGTGGCCACGAAATTGATCTTTATATCGATAAGATCCGCCGTCTGCGCGAACTGCGCCCTGATATCTCAATTTCATCCGACTTTATCATCGGCTTCCCGGGTGAGACGGAAGAAGACTTTCTCGACACCATGAAACTGATCGACGAGATCGGTTTTGACACCTCATTCAGCTTTGTTTACAGCGCCCGCCCTGGTACCCCAGCAGCGCAGCTGGATGATGACACCCCCGAATCACTGAAGAAGCAACGTCTGAAGATACTGCAGGACCGTATTGTGCAGAATGCACAGCAGATCAGCCGCCGCATGGTCGGACGTGAAGAAGTCATTCTGGTGACTGGCGTGTCTAAGAAAGACCCAGGCGAGCTTCAAGGCCGCACCGAAAACAACCGGGTGGTAAACTTTAAGTGTGACGATCAGTCTATGATCGGAAAATTCGTCCGGGTCAGCATTGAAGATGCCTACCCGAACAGCCTGCGTGGCGTCATCATTGACGCGTCGCAAGCGTACTGATCAACCATCATATCGAGGTCAATTTGTCCGACGAGCAGCAAAGCAGCACAAGCCCTGAACCGACCGCTAAACAGCATGCCGTGAGTTTTACTCTGGAGCCGGATGACGCCAGTCGTCTCGCAAACCTGTGCGGCAATCTGGACGGACATATCAAGCAGATTGCTGATCATTACGAGCTGGACATTTTTAATCGCGGCAACCGCTTTCAGATCGAGGGCAAAGTCGGCCCGGCCAAACGTGCCGCCGACTTACTGCAGCGCCTCTACAAAGAAACCGGCAAAGGCACTGAAATCAGCCCCGACCTGATTCACCTGTTTCTACAGGAAGACAGTGCCCGGCCGTCGCAGCGCGGTAAGCGCACCTACGACGCCGACAAAGGCATCATCAAGACTCCACTGGCGGTGATTAAGCCCAGAGGCGAGAACCAGCTTGAGTATCTGGATCAGGTACGCAAATACGACATCAACTTCGGTATAGGCCCGGCCGGTACGGGCAAAACCTTCCTTGCCGTTGCCACCGCCGTTGAAGCCCTGATGCGCGATGATGTGAAACGTATTCTGCTGGTGCGCCCTGCGGTTGAGGCCGGTGAAAAGCTCGGCTTCCTGCCCGGTGACCTGGCTCAGAAAATTGATCCGTACCTGCGCCCGTTATATGACGCTCTGTACGAGATGCTGGGTTTTGAAGCCGTTACCAAGATGATTGAACGCAATCAGATTGAGATCGCCCCACTGGCTTACATGCGTGGTCGGACTCTGAGCCATTCGTTTGTGATTCTCGATGAAAGTCAGAACACCACGAAAGAACAGATGAAAATGTTCCTGACCCGGGTTGGCTTTGGCTCTAAAGCCGTGATTACCGGCGACATCACCCAGGTCGACCTGCCGCGAGGTGTGTATTCGGGCCTGAAACACGGTCTGGAAGTGCTCGACGGCGTCGAAGGCATCGGCATCACCCGCTTTAATAACCGTGACGTAGTACGCCACCCACTGGTTCAGCGGATCGTTGATGCGTACGACAAACACGACGAGAAAGAAGACGCGCGCCGCGCTGCTGAAAAAGCGCAGGCCAAGGCCGATGCACTCGCTGCTCAGGCAAGTCATCCAAGCGAAGATCACGGCGAATGAACCTGCTGTTAGATGTTCAGCTTGCTGAAAGTATCGAGCACCTCAATACCTTGCCGACCGAAGAGCAGCTCACCCTATGGGCAAGCACTGCTCTTAAAGGCCGTACTGATTTTGAGGAACCCGAGCTGACCATTCGCCTGACCGACGAAGAAGAAAGTCAGGCTCTGAACAGTGAGTATCGCGGCAAAGACAAGCCCACCAACGTGCTGTCGTTTCCTTTTGAAATGCCCCCGGGCATACCGCTTGAGTTACTGGGTGATCTCGTCATCTGTGTCGGTGTTGTTGAGCAGGAAGCAAAAGAACAGGAAAAGACAACCGAAGCCCACTGGGCGCATATGGTAATCCACGGTTGCTTGCATTTACTGGGGTACGACCATATAAAGGACGACGAAGCCGAAGAAATGGAAGCGCTGGAGCGCGACTTGCTGGCTTCGCTCGGCTATCCCGACCCATACGCTGCGGATACTGAGTAAGCAGTTTACACATAGGAAATTACCTCCGGTCTGACGTATCCCATCCGGAGAAAAGAGGCATCATGAGCGAAGACCGATCGGGCCAACCCCGAAGTTGGCTGGAAAAAATAAGCGACCTGTTTACGGACGAACCACGCACCCGGCAGGACCTGAAAGACATCGTACGAGAAGCGGCTGACCGCAGCATCGTCGACACCGAAACGCTCACTATTATTGAAGGCGCGCTGCAAGTCTCAGACATGCAGGTTCGCGACATCATGATTCCTCGCTCGCAGATGACCTCCATTCAGGAAAACGAAAGCCTGAAAGAGTACCTGCCACGTATTATCGATTCAGCGCACTCGCGCTTCCCTGTGATCAGCGAAAACCCGAACGAAGTCAGCGGTATTCTGCTCGCCAAAGACCTGCTGCCGTTGGTGGTTAAAGACAACGCCGATGATTTCCGCGTGCGCGATATTCTGCGCCCGGCCATCTTTGTTCCTGAGAGCAAACGCCTTAACGTGCTGCTGCGCGAATTCCGCTCGAACCGTAACCACATGGCCATTGTGGTCGACGAATTCGGCGGCGTTGCAGGTCTGGTGACGATTGAAGACGTTCTGGAACAGATCGTTGGCGACATCGAAGACGAGCACGACTTCGACGACGAAGAAAACAACATCAAAGAAGTCGATCCGGGTATCTACACCGTAAAAGCACTGACGCCACTGAGCGACTTCAACGAAGCGCTGGATGCGAAGCTACCTAACGCTGACTTCGATACTATTGGCGGCATCGTCACACATCATTTCGGCCGGGTGCCTGAATGTAATGAGAGCATCCGCATTGAGGGTATGAAATTCCGTGTGATCAACGGCACCAGCCGTCAGATTAACCTGCTTGAAGTTCATACCGACGACTGAGCCCGATTATGTTCACACGCGCCGCCCTGCCATCATGGACCGCCCTAGTGGGAGGCGCGCTGTTTCCGTTTGCGCTCGCCCCCTATTTCCTGTGGCCTTTGGGCCTCGTCAGCCTTGGCGCTCTGTTTTATGCGCTGCAGAAAAGCGACACGGGCAAAGCCGCCTTTAAGCGCGCCTGGTTGTTCGGCCTTGGGCAGTTCGGCTTAGGGGTCTCGTGGATTTACGTCAGCATGCATGACCACGGTGGCACACCCGCCTGGTTAGCGGTGCCGGCTGTCGCTCTCTTTGCAGGCTTTCTCGCACTCATCCCCGGGTTTTGGTTTTTGTTACGTCAGAAACTCAGTGGGCACTCATTGGCGACATTCAGTTTCGCAAGCTTCTGGCTCTTACAGGAATGGTGTCGAAGCTGGTTCTTAACCGGCTTCCCCTGGTTGTACGCCGGCGACGCTCACCTCTTTACCTGGCTGTCCGGCTGGGCGCCAGTGTCAGGTGCTTACGTTATTTCGTTTATTCTGGCTCTGACAGCGGCCTCACTGGTCATTGTCGTGCAGACCCGCAACTGGGTGTATTTAATGCCCCTTTTACTGTGGCCAGCGGGCGACGCACTGAAGCAGGTTAACTGGACCCACGCGACCGGCACTATGTCCGTAGGTGTCGTTCAGGGGAATGTGGAACAGAACCGCAAATGGCTAAACGAAGAAATCTTCCCGACCATCGATCGCTATCAGGCAGATACCCGACCACTGCTGGGTAATGATCTGATTCTGTGGCCAGAGACTGCAATCACTCTGCTCTATCAACGCTATCAGCCTTACATGGAATTATTTGCCGAAGAGCTGCAGGAAAATAACAGCACTGTCATTACTGGTATTCCGTTTCGCTGGCCACGCGGTACCGAGTTAGAAGGCGAATACCACAACAGCATCATCGCTTTTGGTGATGGCGAAGGCGTTTACCACAAGCAACGACTGGTACCGTTTGGCGAATATATTCCGCTTGAAAGTGCGATCCGTGGCCTCATTCCGTTTTTTGATCTGCCTATGTCCAGCTTCCGCGCCGGTGAAATCGATCAGGACCTGCTGAAAGTCACCGTGCATCAAGGTGACTCAACCGAACTGGCCATAGTCGCTCCCTATATCTGCTACGAAATTGCTTACCCAGACCTGGTGCTGGAAACCGCAAAGAATGCCGACCTGCTGGTAACCATCAGCAACGATGCCTGGTTTGGGGATTCACTCGGACCTAAGCAACATATGGCGCTGGCACAGATGCGGGCACTTGAAACCGGCCGCTGGATTCTGCGCTCGACTAACACAGGTATTTCAGCACTGGTGAACCACAAAGGTGAAATCACAGACCGTATCCCAGTCAGTGAACGCACCAGTTTCAGCTCGGTTGCAGAGCGTCGCACGGGCGAAACCCTGTATATGAAAATCGGTGTATTGCCACTGCTGTGTTTCGCATTCACCCTGATTGCACTTGCAATCCTTATTCAAAGGAAAGGTCGTGGCGAAACTGCTCTTTAAGCTCAACGGCGTAACCGAAGAAGAAGCAAACTTTGTTCGCGAGCGTCTGGATGAAGCCAACATTGATTACTACGAAACCAATCAAGGCCGCTGGGGTATTTCACTTGCAGCCATCTGGTTAAAAAACGAAGACGACTACACCGGCGCCCGAGTTCTTCTCGATAAAATTCAGGAAGACTGGCTGGAAGAAGTACGGCAGCACCCGATACCAACCATGAGTCAGCGCTTCTATGAGCGCCCGACCAGTTTTATCTTAACCCTGATCGCCATTGCAGCGATCATAGGTTTATCGGTACTGCCATTTCTTGGGGCCTTTACTGACTGATCGCCAGCTACATTTCTCAGGACTGATTTATCACCAGATCATCCGAGTTTTTGCTGTAGTCGATCGCGACATCCAGCACGTGTACACCGCCTTTCTTCAACGCCAGATCCAGGGTCTCTTTGTACTCCATCACCGTAGCTACTCGGTGACCTTTGGCTCCGTAACTTTCAGCGTACTTTATAAAATCCGGGTTATTAAATTCGAGTCCGTAATCCTGCAGCCCCTCTTTACCCTGTTTCCAACGAATCATCTGCAAAGACTCGTCATTCAGAATAACCACAACCAAATCAAGGTTCATGCGTACGGCAGTCTCGAGTTCCTGCGAGTTCATCATAAAACCGCCATCGCCAACCACGGTGACGACCTGCTTATCCGGGTATATGGTTTTCGCACCAATGGCTGATGGTAACCCCGCGCCCATCGTCGCTAGCGCGTTATCGAGCAGTAGAGTATTTTCCATATAGGTTTCGTAGTGACGGGCAAACCAGATTTTGTACATGCCGTTATCGAGCGTGAGGATGCCGTCGTTATCGATACCCGTACGGGTCGCGTTAACGAGCACCTGAGGGGTGATAGTTTCAGCGGAAGCTACACTCTGTTCGAACCAATCATCGAGTTTCTGTTTTGCTTCTTTGTGGAATTGCGTATCCCAATGACTCAGATCTTTCGTTTTTAAAGCCTGAGTAATCTGCCAGATGGCATTGGCGATATCGCCAATGACTTCACACTGCGGATAGTAAATATCGTTCACTTCCGCCGACTCGAAGTTAATGTGAACCACCGGGCGCTCCCCCGTCATAATAAACGGCGGTTTTTCTACAACATCGTGGCCAATATTAATAACCAGATCAGCTTTCTCGATGGTGCTGTGCACGTAATCATCGCTACTTAATGCTGCCGTGCCGGCGTATTGTGGCAAGGATTCTGAAATAACTCCCTTACCCATCTGCGTCGGTACAAAAGGGATATCGTAGGTCTGAACCAGCTCAGTAAGAATTCGTGAAGTACGTTTTCGATTACTGCCTGCGCCGACAATCAGGATAGGGCGGGTCGCCTTCTCAAGCAAAGACACCACATGCTCAATTGCTTTTTCTTCCGCCACCGGGCGTCGTGGTTTAGAAATTGGAAGGGGGCGGTATTTAATTTTCTCGCTGGCAATGTCTTCTGGCACTTCCAGCATCACAGCACCAGGACGCTCTTCCGTCGCCAGCCTCACGGCCTCTCTGACCGTTGCCGCCGCCATGGAACCTTCAACGAGCTGCTTAGAAAACTTAGTGATCGGCCCCATCAGATCAACCACGTCGATAATCTGAAAAGCGCCCTGTTTACTATGGCGGATGGGCTTCTGACCGGTAAGCAGGATAAACGGCATCGCGCCCAGCTGGGCATAGGCAACACCTGTCACGGCATTGGTTGCACCCGGGCCAAGCGTGGTAAGACAAACTGCAGGGTTTCCGGTCAGGCGTCCAATGGTTGCTGCTGCAAATGCAGCACCCTGCTCGTGTCGGGTGACGATATATTCAAGGGAAGAATCGCGGATCGCCTCAAGAACGGCCAGATTTTCCTCTCCGGGCACACCGAAAACGTACTTAACACCTTCTGCTTCAAGACTCTTGATCAACGCCTGCGCTGTATTCATCTGCCCTATCTCCGATGTCACTTGTACTGGTTTTGTATAGGTTAACGAATATAGGAGAGGCTAAGAAGGAAATAGTTTCTTTTAATTTAGAGGGCGGCCGCTGAATAAACTATGAGTCCAACACCCAACAACGTGAATTGCTCTGATAACCTATGTGTTCGTAATAAGTATTCGCTGCGGGGGCGGCAATCAATATAATCTTACAGCCAGGTTGTAACTGCTTTTTTGTCAGAGCCTGAAGCTCCTTACCTATCCCTGCCGCCTGATAATCTCTGCTCACCGCCAAGTCTGACAAATAGCAGGCATAATAAAAATCCGTCATGCTTCGGGCAATACCGACTAACTCGTCCCCAACCCACGCAGTAACCACAAGGTTGCTGTTGGTAATCATGCCTTCGATGCGGGCTCTATCCTGAACAGGGCGGCGCTCCCCGAGCGTAGACGTTTCAAGTACCCTCAGGAACTGCTCTGTGGTAACGGGGGCATTGATCTTATATTCAATAGTCATATCTATGGGCTACTCTGGCTAGCATCTATTCATTTTTGATTGTTTGCTTAAGCTGTTTGCTCCGAAGCAAAAGATAAAGAGCGAAACCAACCGCAACACCGGGAACAATACCAATAAGCAGGCAAATCCATCCGTGACGAATTGAATACGCCTTAGCTTCATATACAACCCAAACGGCAAGTACAAACCAGCACACAAGAACATCTGTGGAGTATCCACTGGAATACGGATTCACGAAGCCCGCTGCAAATGCCCCCCAAATATCCGGGTTGGCAACCAGAGGGGGAATCACGACGACAGCAAAGAATACCGAAAAGAAGACAGCAGCGGCGATCAGTAAACTTCTGAATATAGCTTCAGACATAAAATTCCTAAGAAAGTATGGCGCTATACGATTTTTAGCAACATAATCTATTGGACTATTATGACTTAAAGGTCACCCTATTTGGTTCGCCACTTGGAGTAATATCCTTCTCATCAGGCTCATTATCCGCTTCATTCTCAAACAGAGGCCACTTGAACTCGCCCATACTGTCAGACAGAGTCATATCAGGGCAGGTTTCCTGTACCTTATCCCACTCGGCTTGAGTCGATTGACCAACCTCTAACCGCATTGAATCGATAATTGAGTCACACAAAGCAAAAATCGGCTTAGCTCTGACTTCATCGTGTATATCCAGCCCGATGAAAGAAAAGCTAATCTCAACAAATTGGTGTGCAGACACAGGAAAATACACAGAACGTATTACTTCAGGATTATCTATGCCGCCATTATGAATCTCGTGAAGATCACATACGATGGCCTGAATGCTTGTAGAGAGTGCCTTTAGGTGCCAGTTTAGCGGGGCCCGATAGTGCGGCTTTTGACCTGATCGTCGATAGCCGTATGCATAATCAAACAAATCACACACCGTCGATTCAAATACCTTAGAGTGAAAAACACTTAAGTCATCATCTTGATGGGTATCAATCAATACTGCAGTCGCTGTTAAACGTCCCTCTTCTCCAGTAAACCAAGGGCCAACAAAGTACCAATCCTTCGCATAAAACCACCATTGATCCTTAATCCTGGGAGATGTTCCAGAGCTTCCATATACACGCTGCCAGCGTCCTGTGAATATATTCCGACGGCCCGGAGTCATAGACTTTACACTACGGCCCAGACCATCGAAACCCAATATGGGGTTAGCCCACGGCGCTCTAAAATGAAAAGAAGTATCTCCAAAACGCCACGAGTTATCCCTGAGTTTAGAAAAATAAGGCCCCTGAATCTCTTCGATATTTGGTCGAGCAAACTGATTATAGCTAGCAAAGGGGAAGAATCTTAGCCAATCCAGCATCTTCTTCATCCGCGCCCCCAGCTCTGACTCGCTTTATCATAGAAAAACTTTATTGCTCCCACAGCTCCAGTCACGGTACCGGCTGTAGTCAACGTTGGGGAACTCACAACAACTCCCCCGAGAAGCAATCCGGCACTCACTAAACCATTGGCCGTCATGGTGCCATTAACTAGTTCCGCGCCATAATCCTGCCATGAATAGTCATCATTTTTATCCATCACTCGTGCGTAGTTCGCCTGTGCAGCACTTAAACTAGCGCGCAGCCCGCTATTCATCAGACTTTTATCTGGATCCATACCTAATTTCATCGCTGCACTATAGGCATCTTGCGGATCTGATTTTGACCACCTCATTTTTACGCTATGCCCTTGCTCTTTGAAGGAAAGGTTCTTTGCGGCTAAGGTCATGAGTGCCTGAGTAAGCACGATAGATCCGTAACGCTCAGAAGCCCATGCCACCCCCTGTTGGTTTTTAGCTCTCTCCATCGCATCCGCCAGCAATCCTGCATAAGCGTACGTTTGGGTATTCAATGCCGCATTGTAATTGCGCATGCCTTTGTGCTTAGCACCAGCCGGGGAATAAAACAGATCGAAATCACACCACTTTGCGACCTGATCTCCGAACAAAGGTTTCAACCTTTGTTGTGCTTCACTTGCCGCCTTAAGAGGATCACTGTACGAATCACTCGATATCACCACGCATCTGTTTTCTTTATCAGTAATAGAGTTGCTTTCTCGATACTCTACACTGAGCTTGCTTTGATCTTTCTTAACGCTGTAGACACCGGGCTTATTCTTGATTTCTCTCGCAATACGGTCGTAATCTTCACTCAAGTCCAGCCGCGATATGACTAGCTTATCATCTGAGCGGCGTTCCACCATGGCCACGATGCCAGGCACAAATACCATTACTTTCTGAAAGCTATTAGTTTTGAAGTCATTAATATTGGGGATAAAAACATTATCTTTGCCGCTCAACCCGGTTGATAATGCGCGGAGCTGCTTCATTGCCATCATAGGATAGTAGTGGCCATCCTCGGCAGCCTTGTCCAAAATCTGACCTGCGGCCTCGTATTTTGGGGCCAAAATGAGCGTTTTTCCTATGCCTGGAGTACCAAGCTCTAATCCCTTAGTAGTTTTTACCAAAGCCATGTTATCAGTCCCTTGTCGATGTCATGAGCCTGTCTATCGAGGATAAGTGACAGACCCTTTGCAAAATTCACGAAATATATACTGCGGGAGCATACCCAACTGACATCACTTTGAAAAGCTTCTGGAATGACATCAACGGGCTTAGCCCAGCCGAGCTAAAACCGCATCAAGAATCGGTCCATTGGCCTCAGGAAATTGGAAATCTGCGAGCTTAGAGTAATGCACCCAGCAGACTTCCTGCCCTTCTGCACCATGGGCAAGCAGTGCATTATTCATAGGCACGTCGACCCATAGCACTTCAAGGAGAACGGATTTATCCGAGTAGTTGAAAGGAATTTCCATCAGAGGAGACATGTGTTCTGTTGTTACGGGAAGTGCGACTTCCTCATCAAGTTCACGCACCAGAGCATCAGCGGTCGTTTCACCGGCTTCAACTTTGCCTCCGGGAAACTCCCAGAGGCCACCCTGATGTTTGTCGTCCGGACGTCGTGCAATAAGGATATCCTCATTAACGACCGCCACGGCAACAGCAACATGCACTTGTTTCATAAGTTAAACCGCTTAATCAGGAACGATAGTCGGCGTTAATTGAAACGTATTCGTGCGACAGGTCACACGTCCAGAGACGCTCATTGACGTCGCCGCGCCCGAGTTGAATTCTGATGGTGAATTCAGACTGTGCCAGAACGGCTGCACCTTTTTCTTCGGTGTAGCTGTCGCAACGTCCACCGTCTTCAACGATCTGAACATCATCCAGATAAATCTGTACTTTATCGAGATCGAAGTTCTGAACACCAGAGCGCCCTACTGCGGCCAGGATACGTCCCCAGTTAGCGTCAGAGGCGTATAACGCGGTTTTTACCAGAGGAGAATGCGCGACAGTGTAAGCGACATCTAAAGCTTCTTTCTGGCTCGCAGCGCTCTCTACGTCGATAGTGACGAACTTGGTCGCGCCCTCGCCATCACGCACAATAGCTTGCGCCAATACGCGGAAGACTTCTTCCAGTGCAGTAAATACGGCTTCCCCCGCTTTACTGCCTTCGTCGCTGTCATCTACCACAACGCCAGACTGCCCGGTTGCCATCAGCATACAGGAGTCATTAGTAGAGGTATCACCGTCGATAGTAATACGGTTAAAAGACTTATCTGCCAATTTACGTGCCCAGCCTTGCATTACCGCAGCCGGAATTTTTGCGTCCGTTGCAATAAAACCAAGCATGGTCGCCATGTTCGGCATGATCATACCCGCGCCTTTTGACAGGCCAGTAATGGTCACGGTTTTGCCGTCGATTTCAATCTGCTTGCTGTAGCCTTTAGGCAGTGTGTCTGTGGTCATAATGCCACGACCCGCGCGTGCCCAGTTGGCTTCGGTGAGGTTCTCAAGCGCTGCAGGAATACCACGTTCAAACGCTTCCATATTCAATGGCTCGCCGATGACGCCGGTTGAGAATGGCAGTACTTGTTCAGGCGCAACGCCTGTGGCTTTTGCTAGCATCTCGCAAGAAAGCTCAGCGTTTTTAAAGCCCTTAGGGCCAGTACCTGCGTTCGCGTTACCGGTATTGACCAACAGATAACGCGGGCTCGCCTTTTCAAGATTGCGTCGGCAGATATGCACAGGGGCAGCGCAGAAAGCATTCGTCGTGAATACCCCGGCGACCTCAGTGCCTTCTGCCAGTTCGAAAATCACCATGTCGTCGCGGTCTTTCTTACGCACTCCTGCTTGAGCAACGCCCAGACGAACACCTTTTACAACTGCAAAATCTTCAAAAACAGTGAAATTAACGGCCATTTTCGATCAATCTATCCTCAGGCAATTTTGCCGTGGCAATGTTTGTATTTTTTACCCGAGCCACATGGGCACGGATCATTACGACCCACTTTGTCGCCATCGCGTACGAAGGGCTTGGCCTGGTCTTCGCCTTCTGCTGCGGGTGCGTCATCGCTCCCCAGTGCAGAATCTGCGTCTTCATGCTGGAATTGCGCGCGTGCCATCTGCGCTTCTGCTTCCAGACGACGGCGCTCTTCTTCTTCTTTGATCTCTTCTTCGCGGCGGATACGAATGTGGCTCAGCACACGGATAGTGTCATGTTTGATACTACTGAGCAGCTCTTCAAACAGTCCGAAAGCCTCACGTTTGTATTCCTGTTTCGGGTTTTTCTGTCCGTAACTACGCAGATGAATACCCTGACGCAGATGATCCATAGTCGCGAGGTGTTCTTTCCAGAGATTATCGAGCACCTGAAGCATCATCTGACGCTCGACCTGGCGCATGGTTTCAGCACCAATGGTCGCTTCTTTTTCCGCATAGGCTTTATTTATCTCGTCGAGGATACGCTCACGGAGATTTTCTTCGTATAGCTTCGTGTCGTCATCCAGCCACTTCTGCACAGGAAGCTCAATTGCGAACTGAGCCAGCAGGTGACGTTCAAGACCTTCAATATCCCATTGTTCAGACAAGCTCTGTGGTGGGATGTAATCGCTGATGGCTTCATTAACAACATCTTCTCGGATGTTACTGATGACGTCAGAAATATCGCCCATTTCCATCAGGTCGTTACGCTGACCATAGACAACACGGCGCTGGTCATTGGCAACGTCATCATATTCAAGCAGCTGTTTACGAATATCGAAGTTGCGTCCTTCAACTTTACGCTGTGCCTTTTCTACAGCATTGGTCACCATACGGTGCTCGATAGATTCACCGTCTTTCATGCCCAGTGCCTGCATCATGTTACGCATGCGGTCAGACATAAAGATGCGCATCAGGCTATCTTCAAGAGACAGGAAGAAACGCGTTGAACCTTTATCACCCTGACGACCAGCACGACCACGCAGCTGATTGTCGATACGACGGGATTCATGGCGCTCAGTACCAATGATGTGCAGACCACCGGCTTCAAGCACCGCATCATGGCGCTCCTTCCATTCCGCTTTAATACGCTCAATCGTTGCAGGGTCAGGGTTATCGAGAGCATCAACCTCAGATTCCCAGTTACCACCAAGCATAATGTCGGTACCACGACCGGCCATGTTAGTTGTGATGGTTACCGCTCCCGGACGACCCGCATCAGCGATGATCTGAGCCTCACGCTCATTTTCTTTCGCGTTAAGAACGTTGTGCTCAACCTTAGCTTTCTTGAGTACACCAGAGATGTATTCTGACGACTCAATCGAGGCGGTACCGACCAGAACAGGTCGACCCTGAGCGGTAATCTCGCGAATTTCTTCAACGACTGCATCGTGCTTCTCACGCTGAGAAGCATAAATCACATCGTTATAGTCAATACGCTGAACCGGACGGTTGGTCGGAATAACAACAACATCCAGACCGTAAATCTGATTAAATTCGAACGCTTCGGTGTCCGCTGTCCCCGTCATACCAGAAAGCTTGTCATACAGACGGAAGAAATTCTGGAACGTCGTTGAAGCCAGCGTCTGGCTTTCTGCCTGAATCTTCAGACCTTCTTTCGCTTCTACGGCCTGGTGCAGACCTTCACTCCAGCGACGGCCTGGCATGGTACGCCCGGTGTGCTCATCAACGATGACCACTTGCCCGTTCTGAACGATGTAGTCGACGTTTTTCTGGAACACGGCGTGCGCTTTCAGGGCCGAATGCACATGGTGCAGCAGACTCAGGTTACCCGCAGAATAAAGACTGTCACCTTCCTGCAGAACACCGGCATTCGTCAGCATTTCTTCTACGAACTCATGACCTTCTTCAGTCAGTTCTATAGAACGGCTTTTCTCATCTACAAAGAAATGCCCGTCAACTGGCTGGCTGTCATCTTCGGATGCTTCACCCTGACGCAACTGAGGAATCAGCTCGTTGATCTGGCGATACAGTTCTGAATGGTCATCCGCCGGACCAGAGATAATCAGTGGCGTACGCGCTTCATCAATCAGGATCGAGTCGACCTCATCCACAATGGCAAAGGCGAGGTCACGCTGAACTTTCTGCTCTTTGGAGAACGCCATATTGTCGCGCAGGTAATCGAAACCGAACTCGTTGTTGGTACCGTAAACAACGTCACACTCGTATTGTGGTTTCTTGTCCTGTGGCGCCATGCCCGGAACGACCGTGCCTACGGTCATACCAAGGAATTCAAACAGTGGACGGTTCCAGTCTCCATCACGGCGAGCCAGATAGTCGTTCACGGTCACAACGTGAACACTCTTACCCGTCAGCGCGTTCAGATAAGAAGGCAGTGTCGCTACCAGGGTCTTACCCTCACCGGTACGCATCTCGGCGATACGCCCTTCATGCAGCGAGATACCACCAATCAACTGGACGTCGAAATGGCGCATCCCCATTACGCGGCGACTGGCTTCGCGACAAACAGCGAATGCTTCGGGCAGGAGATCGTCCAGCGACTTACCTTTCTGGATAGCCTCGCGGAATTCGCCTGTTTTTGCACCCAGCTGCTCATCGCTGAGTGCTTTCATGCCTTCTTCGAGCGCGTTGATGCGGGCGACGATCTTGCCCATACGTTTGAGTTCACGGCTGTTCTTACTGCCGAAAACTTTGCGGAAAATGTTACCAATCATGAGGTTGTGTCTGTCCGTAAAATATTCTGGTACGACGATGCCCGGGCATAGCGTAAAGCAAAGTGCTAAAGGCTACTGAGTTGCCGGGGTGTTGACAAGATGGGAGAGGGTTTTATTCAGCGAGGACGTCGATGAATGTAGGCAGCAGGGTCGACGCTGCGTCCGTTTTTGAAGACTTCGAAGTGTACATGCGGACCAGTTGAGCGGCCAGTACTGCCCATCAGTGCAATCACATCGCTCTTGCGAACGATATCACCGACACTGACTTTGATCTCTTTACAATGCGCGTAACGGGTTTTGTAGCCGTTACCGTGGTTCACTTCGACCAGATTACCGTAGCCGTAGCGTGGACCTGAATATGTGACAACACCTGCCGCCACTGCGACGATGTCAGAGCCGTCTTTACCGGCAAAGTCGACACCTGCATGCCACGCGGAACGACCTGTAAAAGGGTCCGCACGGTAGCCATAACGCGATGACATCCAGCCTTTAGTGATCGGTCGCCCTGCGACGAAGGTATCTTCGCTAAGTTTCTGAGCTGCGAAGAGATCATCAAGGATATCGAGCTGCTGCTCGCGGCTGGTAATACGATCTGCGAGTTGCTGAATCGCGTTAGAGATTTCAGGAACCTGATAATTGCTCTCTGGTGCAGCAATAGGACCACCCACCGATGGGGCAACACCAAAATCAAATTCGTCTGTTGGCAGGCCAGCAGAATCAACCAGGCGTTCGCCTACCGCATCAATACGCATAACACGGCTCTGGATTTCAGCCAGCCGCACAGTAAGCGCAGCCATTTCCTGCTCTGCAGAATGCCTTAAAGCCTGCAGCTCTTCACGCTGCTCTACGAGATCGCGCTCCCAGGCTTTAGCGGCATCTGGGGCCAAAGCCATATCACCACTCAGGCGCTCAGCAAGCCAATAGCCCGCAGCACCCATTGCCATAGGCAGGGCAAACAAAAGACCCAGTAACAGGTGTTTCACCGTACTGGTCAGTTTGATATTTCTCGATTCACCGTGGCGACGGCCAACAATAATAATGTTCATGGATACAATGACTACTGAATCTGTACCTTACTCTGGCTTTTGCCACCTTCTGGATTTGCAAATCTTAAAGCTGCAAATACAAGTAAGGCCATATCATAAACCATCCTGTTAGCGATGATTACATGAGTATGGCCTCGATAAACAATGAAACAAGCCAGATTTGTGTACTTACGTTAACCAGCAGCAGGTCTCATGTAAGTGATTGGCGAGGTTTCTGTATCTGTAAACTCAACAAATTCCCAGGCATCTTCCTGCTGAAGCAGCTCACGCAGGAGTCGGTTGTTGAGACCGTGACCAGATTTATGGCCAACAAACTCACCGATCAGGCTGTGACCAAGAAGGTAAAGGTCACCAACCGCATCCAGGATCTTGTGCTTAACGAACTCGTCGTCGTAGCGCAGACCATCTTCATTGAGTACACGATAATCGTCTACAACGATCGCATTTTTAACGCTACCTCCCAGAGCCAGGTTCTTAGAACGCATGTACTCCAGGTCTTTGGTAAAGCCAAATGTGCGAGCGCGGCTAACTTCTTTGACGTAAGAAGTCGATGAGAAATCAAGACTGGCAGTCTGAACACTCTGGCGGAAAACAGGGTGATCAAAATCAATCTCGAAACTCACTTTGAAACCTTCATAAGGCACAAATGAAGCGATTTTATCGCCTTCACGCACCTCAACTTTGCGCTTGATACGAATGAACTTCTTCGGTGCTTCCTGCTCAGCAATACCCGCAGATTGCAGCAGGAACACGAACGGGCCAGAACTACCATCCATAATAGGTACTTCCTGCGCGCTCAGTTCAACAATCGCATTATCAATACCCAAGCCAGCCATTGCTGAAAGCAAGTGCTCAACTGTATCGACTTTCGCGTTGTCTTTGACCAGCGTTGTAGACAAGGTGGTTTCACCTACCTGCAAGGCAGTCGCTGGAATGTCGATGATCGGATCAAGATCAACGCGGCGGAAGATAATGCCACTATCCACCGGGGCAGGCTTCAGCGTCAGGTAAACTTTCTCACCTGAGTGCAGCCCCACGCCGGTCGCGCGGATGGTGTTATTAAGAGTGCGTTGTCTTATCATTGGACATTCCTGACATTATTGAACATTTATCGTACAATTGCCGTCTATTATACCAGCAGATTACTAACACGCCAGTGTGTGTTTGTTAATCAGCCTGGCGACGCAAGAATGCTGGGATATCGAGGTAGTCCATATCCGGGTTCTCGCCTGAGTCCAGCTTCCGAGCTGCGTTGCCCGCCTGACGGCTAACCGTCGGACGATCAAGCTCACGATAGTCTGAAGAGGTTTCAGGTGCACGGCTCTGAGCCGTATTATCGACAACCTTTGTCGGCTTTGGTTCCTCAACTACCTGAGATTCCCCCAAACCAGTTGCAACTACAGTCACACGCAGCTCGTCAGTCAGGTCAGGATCAATCACTGTACCGACAACAACAGTCGCGTTTTCAGAGGCAAACTCTTCAACCGTCTCACCCACTTCACTGAACTCACCCAGTGACAGGTCAAAGCCAGCAGTTACGTTTACCAGAATACCTTTGGCGCCACGAAGATCGACATCTTCTAACAGTGGGCTGCCGATGGCTTTTTCAGCGGCTTCGCGTGCACGGTTTTCACCAGTCGCACTACCGGTGCCCATCATCGCTTGTCCCATTTCAGACATAACAGTGCGTACGTCTGCAAAGTCGACGTTGATCATACCTGGACGGGTAATCAGATCGGCGATGCCCTGAACCGCGCCCTGAAGGACATCGTTCGCCGCTTTAAAGGCATCAAGAAGAGACGTACCTTTGCCCAGAACGGAAAGGAGTTTCTCATTTGGAATAGTAATCAGGGAGTCTACATGCTCAGAAAGCTGTTCGAGGCCCTGACCAGCGATTGCCATGCGCTTTTTCCCTTCAAACGGGAATGGCTTGGTTACCACCGCTACGGTAAGAATACCGAGTTCTTTTGCAACTTCTGCAACTACTGGAGCACCACCGGTTCCGGTGCCGCCTCCCATACCTGCAGTAATGAATACCATGTCTGCTCCACGCAGAGCTTCTGCGATACGCTCACGGTCTTCCATTGCCGCTTCACGGCCAACGTTCGGATTCGCACCCGCGCCCAGACCTTTGGTCAGGCCGTTGCCCAATTGAATTACTGAACGAGAATCAACATTACGCAGCGCCTGAGCATCTGTGTTAGCGCAAATAAAATCGACACCATCAATCTGGCTTTCGACCATGTGCTGAACAGCGTTACCGCCGCCACCACCAACACCGATTACTTTTATTACTGCATTCTGCTGCACATCATCTGCAAGCTCGAACATATCACCTTCTCTTGTATGAGACATAGCATTATCTCCTATTTTCCGCGCGAGTATATTTAATATTAAAAATTATCTTTAATCCATTCTTTTATGCGGCCAAATGGATTTTTTTTATCTTCCTGAACCACTTTATTTCGGGATTTTTTATATTCCTGTCCGGCAGCATATAAAAGCAACCCAACCGAGGTGGAATAAATCGGATTATCTATCTCTCCTGACAGGCCGGAAACCCCCACAGGACGAGCAAGACGAACTGGCATATGAAAGATTTCTTCGGCCAGTTCTACGACACCTTCCATTTTCGAAGTGCCACCTGTAAGGACAACCCCAGCGGCAATAAGATCCTCAAAACCACTGCGTCTTAATTCCGCCTGAATCAGGGTAAACAGTTCGTCGTAACGAGGCTCAACAACTTCAGCTAAAGCCTGACGGGAAAGATCCCGTGGCGGTCTGTCTCCCACACTGGGCACTTTCACAGTTTCGTCCGCTTTGGCTAATTGTGTAAGCGCACATGCATACTTCATTTTAATTTTTTCGGCATGCTGAGTAGGCGTACGCAATGCCATGGCAATGTCATTCGTTACCTGATCACCGGCGATCGGAATAACAGCGGTGTGACGTATTGCACCTTCAGTAAAAATTGCGATATCCGTTGTGCCACCACCGATGTCGACCATGCAAACGCCAAGCTCACGCTCATCGTCAGTCAGTACCGAATAACTCGATGCCAACTGCTCCAGAATGATGTCGTCTGTTTCGAGGTTGCAGCGCTGTACGCAGCGCTCAATATTCTGAATAGCGTTGACTGACCCTGTCACGAGGTGCACCTTGGCCTCAAGGCGGACACCTGCCATACCAACAGGTTCTTTAATTCCTTCCTGGCTGTCGACGACATATTCCTGGGGCAGGACATGCAGGATCGACTGGTCCTGCGGTATCGCTACAGCTTGCGCGGCATCAATAACTCGCTCGATATCCATCGGTGTTACTTCCCGATCTTTTACTGCAACAATCCCGTTAGAGTTCATTGAGTGAATGTGACTTCCAGCGATGCCTACATAGACAGAATGGATAGTACAACCAGCCATCAGTTCGGCTTCTTCAATCGCACGCTGAATCGAATGAACCGTAGATTCGATGTTCACTACGACGCCTTTTTTCAGACCGCGACTTGGGCAGCTGCCAAGACCAACAACTTCAATATTGCCGTCGACGTCTACTTCACCAACGATCGCGACGACTTTCGAAGTTCCTATGTCCAGCCCGACCAGCATTCGCTTCTGCTGCGTTGTGCTCATCAACCTTTCTCCTGCTCAGTACGCCACTGAATCGCAGCGCCTTTTCCGTATCTCAAATCAACTGCACTGACTTCGTCAGCAGGCAGCCCTGTTAGTAATTTCTTCAGCCTCAAGGCTCTCTTCTCAAGATGAGCGCTGCCAATAAAAACATCCCACTCATTGCTTAAGTGAAGACTCATCGACCCTGTATCAGAGATATCAAGGCGTTGAATTTTAATATTACTGCCACCCATTACCTGCTGTACTAAACGGAAGCTCTTAATGGATTCGTCGAGATATTCGTCATTTCCATCTATAGCCGCCAGTTTATCGACGTTAAAATGCTCAGGTATCGACATTAAATCGCCATTAATTCCAATTATTTGACTCCCATTCCAAACCGCCATGGGAATATCCTCAGATACATTAATTTCAATACGATCTGGCCAGCGTTTTCTGACCTGTACATTGTGTATCAAAGGCATATTTAAAATACTGTCATATACCGAATTAAGATCCGCAGAATAAAAGCCATCTCCAAGCACCCAACTGACCTGATTTTTAATATCATCAGGTGACCAGACAACCAGATTTCCCTTTACTTCGATCCTTTCAATCAGCCACTGATCCATCATCTGGCGTCCACCAAAGAACAAACCAAGTAGAACAACGGGTAGCACCGCCCAGCCAAGCGTATTCACCGACATCCAGGCCGGCAACCTGAGCTGAATTTTCCGCTTAGGCTGTTTTTCGACCTTTTTCGTAGCGCCGCGTCGTGCTGCTGCCTTCTTAGTGGCCATGACGCTCCACCGCTTCCGCCAGCAGGCGAGTTACCAACTCAGAAAAGTCCATACCTGATGCCTTTGCTGCCATGGGAACCAGGCTGTGATCTGTCATACCCGGGCTTGTATTGGCCTCAAGTAACCAGAAAGCACCATCAGCATCCTGCATTACGTCAATACGTCCCCACCCGGCTGCGCCAAGCACATCAAACGCTTTGAGTGCGAGGGACTGAAGCGCTTTCTCTTCGCTTTCACTCAAGCCACATGGCAATAAGTATTCAGTATCGTTCGACTGATATTTAGCGTCGTAGTCGTAGAACTCGTGGGAAGTACGCAACTGAATCACGGGCAATGCTTCACCATCGACAATAGCCACTGTGAATTCGCGCCCTTCAACCCAGCGCTCCGCCAGCACAAGACCATCGTATTCACTGGCAAATTCATAACTTGATTTCAGATCTTCTGCATTGTGCACGCGCCGCATACCAATACTTGAACCTTCGCGGGCGGGCTTAACAATAGCGTTAGCATCAAGAGCTTCATTGATCGCTACCCAGTCTGAGCTCGCATCTAATAAATAGGCATTTGGCGTCGGTAACTGAGCCGCCATCCAGATCATTTTTGTGCGCCACTTATCCATTGCGAGAGCAGACGCCATGACGCCACTGCCTGTGTATGGTTTATCAAGCCACTCAAGCACACCCTGAATAGTTCCGTCTTCTCCGCCACGGCCATGCAAAGCGATAAAGGCAACATCAAAATCCAGTTCAGTCAGCTGACTGATGGCATGCCCTTGAATATCGACACGAACAACGTTGCCCCCCACACTCTCAAGTGCATCAGCAACGGCATTCCCGCTACGTAATGAAACCTTCCGCTCCGCAGAGGTGCCGCCCATTAATACGGCAATTTTTCCCAGAGATTCGATGCTCACGCGTCAACCTCCTTTAACCAGTCACTCAGGTTTTCAGCGATATTTACCGCGATACCGCCAATGTCGCCGGCGCCCTGAGTTAACAAGAGATCGCCGGGGCGAAGTATTGTCTGCAGAGGTGTTTTGAGCGATTCATCGCGCTCAATAAATACCGGATCAACAGGACCGCGCTGACGGATAGTGCCGCACATTGAGCGGCCATCAGCGCCTGCGATCGGTTTTTCGCCGGCCGGATACACTTCCATCAACAGAAGCGCATCGGCATCACTGAGAACACGAACGAAATCTTCATAGAGATCACGGGTACGTGAGTAACGATGGGGCTGAAATACCATAACCAGACGGCGATCCGGGAACCCTTTGCGAATAGCATCAAGAGTGACCTCAAGTTCACGAGGATGATGACCGTAATCATCTACCAGCATGACATCGCCATCTCCCAGCGGCACAGTACCGTTTATCTGGAAGCGGCGACCAACGCCTTCGAATTGTTCCAGCGCACGTACAATTGACTGCTCATCAACACCTTCATCTTCGGCAACAGCAATCGCTGCAAGCGCATTCAGAACATTGTGTTTTCCCGGCATCCGCATACGAACTGAAAGAGGTTCTTCTTTACCCGAGCGATGAACATTAAAACTGGTGAATATACCGTCCTGCTTGAGATCTGTAGCACGATAGTCTGCATCATCGGAGAAACCATAGGTTGTTACCTGACGGCTCAGGCCTGGCAGAATACTTCTGACATTGTCGTCATCAATGCAAACAACAGCGAGACCATAGAAAGGTAAGTTGTGCAGAAACTCAACAAAGGTATTTTTTAGTTTCTCAAAGTCACCGCCGTACGTGCTCATGTGGTCGGCATCAATATTAGTGACTATAGAAACCATAGGTTGCAGATGAAGGAAGCTCGCATCACTTTCGTCTGCTTCGGCAACCAGATAACGGCTTAATCCAAGACGGGCATTCGCACCAGCGCTATTCAACTTGCCACCAATAACGAACGTAGGATCAAGTTTTGCTTCAGCGAGTACAGAGGTCACAAGGCTGGTTGTTGTGGTCTTACCGTGTGTTCCGGCAACTGCAATTCCATGACGGAAACGCATCAGCTCAGCCAGCATTTCTGCACGACGAACAATCGGTACCCGGCGCGCAAGTGCAGCGCTTACTTCGGGGTTTGACTCGTCAATCGCGGTAGATACTACGAGTACATCTGCTTCGCTGATATTCTCTTCTTTGTGACCAATAAAAACTTCTGCACCAAGAGTCTGGAGACGCTGAGTTACGACAGAGTCTTTCAGGTCAGACCCTGTAATCCGGTAACCCTGGTTCAGCAGCACTTCAGCAATACCGCACATACCAGCACCGCCAATGCCCACAAAATGGATTACTCGAATCCGGCGCATTTCTGGAATCATATTCACTAAATCTGAGGGGTGTTTATTGCTCACGTGCAAACCTCCTGACCTGCTCAACAACTTTCTCTGTGGCATCGGTCATAGCTAACCCACGAGCTTTAATCGACATATCGCGCAACAAAGCACGATCCTGTTCGAGCTGTAACCATTGCTGCGACAACCAGCCAGGCGTCAATTCGTTCTGTTGACGAATAATCGCAGCACCTTCTTTTTGCAGGTACTGAGCATTAACTGTCTGGTGATCATCAACGGCATACGGAAATGGAACGAAGATGGCAGCGCAACCCGCCGCTGCGACTTCTGAAACAGTGAGTGCGCCAGAACGACACACAACAAGATCAGCCCAGGAATACGCAGCGGCCATATCGTCAATAAAAGCCGTGACTTCCGCTTCAACACCTGACTCGGCATACATAGCCTGTACTTCATCGATATTTCTTTTGCCAACCTGGTGTCGTAAATCCGGGCGCTGCTCCGGAGAAAGCATGCTCATGGCTTCGAAAACCGCATTATTCAGAGCAACGGCACCAAGACTGCCACCGACCACTAACACACGTAATCTGCCTTCATGGAATTCACGCACATCGGGTGCAGGAATCTGAGCGACTTCTTTGCGAACCGGATTTCCAGTGACAAGTGCACCATCAAGGGCTCCGGGAAATGCCTGCATCGTGACGGCCGAAAAACGTTGCAACAGCTTATTAGTCATACCCGCATATGCATTCTGTTCATGGATCAGGAGAGGAATTCCCTTCAGCCAGGCCGCAATTCCACCAGGCCCTGTCGCATAACCACCCAGTCCGACAACCACAAGCGGCTTTATTTTACGAATAACCGAAAGCGCCTGAGCGACCGCTTTCATTATTTTAAGTGGAGCACCGATCAAACCGAGCTTCCCTTTACCGCGAAGCCCCGCAATATTAATCGTATGTAAAGGAAATCCATTAGCAGGCACGAGGTCCGCTTCGATGCCGGCGGATGTTCCTAACCAATGGATTTCATATCCCTGCTCTTTTAGCGCATGGGCAACAGCAAGTGCCGGAAAAACATGACCACCGGTTCCCCCTGCCATCATGAGGACCACTTTACTCACTTTCGTCCTCCTGTTCTGATTGATTCCCCTGACGTGCCAATTGAGTTTCATAGGTGACACGCATGACAATACCCACCATGGCGCAGCACATCATTAAGCTACTACCGCCGTAGCTGAAGAAAGGCAGAGTAAGGCCCTTGGTCGGAAGGAGGCCTGTATTTACGCCGAGATTAATAACAATCTGCAGCCCAAGAAGCGCAGCAAGACCGGTAGCCACGTACGAGGCATACATCAGCCCCTGCTTCTGTGCTTCCCAGGCGATATTCCAGATACACGCAACCAGATAGCCCAGCAAACCAAGCGCAACCAGTCCGCCAATCAGACCCGTTTCTTCAGCCCAGATCGCAAAAACAAAATCGGTATGTGCCTCGGGGAGATAAAATAGTTTTTGAACACTTTCACCAAAACCAACCCCAAATAACTCGCCACGACCAAACGCGATCAATGATTGTGTCAACTGATAGCCCGTACCGTAGACATGTTCAGGCGCCCATGGGTTGAGATACGCAAGCAGACGATTAACCCGATAATCTTCACTTCCCACAACCAGTACACCAATCACAATGGTGGCAAACGTCAGCAGGAAAAATTGCCCGGCCTTAACGCCTCCAAGGAACAGCATGATCATGGCTGCTCCAAGCAAAACTACGACGGCACCGAAGTCAGGCTCCATAAGTAAAAGGCCAACCATCGCACCTAAAATACCCAGTGGTTTCAGGAAGCCCGACCACTGACTTTTCACTTCATCTTCCCGACGCACCAGGTACCCGGCGACATAAAAAACTGCGCCGACCTTCGCCAGCTCTGAGGCCTGAATTTTAATAATGCCCAGATTCAACCAACGCTGACTGCCGTTTACCTCGTGGCCAATACCCGGCACAAAGACCAGTATCAATCCGAGTATGCCGGCAAGAAGCAGCAAGCCATCGAACTTAGCCCAACGTGCCATAGAAATCTGAGAAGTTGCGAACGCGACTGCGATTCCAGCAGCAAGATAGACAGCATGTCGAATTGCGAAATATGCAGGATTACCCGTGTAGTCCTCAGCAATACCTGTCGATGCCGAGGCGACCATCAACCAGCCAAGTACCAACAAGGCTAGCCATGGGTAAAATAATGAACTGTTCTGTTGCCAACGGAGTGCATCCATATTCATGACAATGCCTCCACACAGCTGCGGAAAAATTCACCGCGATGAACGTAATTGCGGAATTGATCAAAGCTTGCGCATGCGGGCGAAAAGAGCACGGTATCCCCTGCAGCGGCATTCTCACTCGCTGCAGCCAATGCCTCGGCCAGAGTATTGAATACACCGTTTACCACTGTCGCTGGCAGCGCAGATTGCATAATCGCCCGGTCGGCACCGTAAAGATAAACACCGGCCACCTGCTTCTCGCAGGCAGCTGCCAATTCCGCAAACGTCTGACCTTTGCTTTCGCCACCGGCAATTAACCAAAGGTCACCCGAGGTAACTGGCTCAAGGCCCTGAATCGCAGCAACGGTAGAGCCTTCATTAGTACCTTTTGAATCGTTGATGTATTCAACGCCCTTCAGTAAGGCCACATGCTGGCAACGGTGGTCGAGGCCTTTGAAGTTCTTCAAGCCAGTGAGACATTTTTTCAGATTAATATTCAGATCTGGCTTCAATGCGTCGATGAAGGCCAGAGCAGCCAGCGCATTAGCAACGTTGTGCATACCTCGAATGGAAAGCTCCGTCGCTTTAATCAAACGCTCACTACCATGGGCCAACCACAGTTCATCACCCTCGTAGGTAATACCGAAGTCGTTGCTGGCCGGACTACGCAGAGAAAACTTTGTGGAAGACTGAGGTACAGACAGCGCCGGTAATGTATGGTCATCATCGCCGTTAATCACTGCATGCTTAGCATTCTGAAAAATACGCTGTTTGGCTCTTTCATAATCCGCCATACCAGCATAACGATCCATGTGATCTGGCGAGATATTCAGGATACCCGCGACTTCCGCCCCCAGATTCCGCGTAGTTTCTAACTGAAAACTCGAAAGCTCTGCGACATAAACATCAATATTGGCGGGTTCCGTCAACAGATCCAGAACGGGAACACCAATATTCCCACAGGCTGCCGCTTTTACTCCTGCTGCGTTCAGCATATCCGCTACAAGACTGGTGACCGTGCTTTTGCCATTAGAACCGGTAATCGCAATCACTGGCTGGGTACGATTCTCAGCAAATAACTGAACATCTCCAGAAATAGTGACTCCGCGCTCAGCCGCAGCAATAAAAACAGGAGTATTTACATTAATTCCAGGGCTGACCACCAATTCATCATACTGTGAGAGCGTTTCGACATCCGGGAGCCCCAAAGCAATTTCGACGCCCGGAAACTCGCTACGGATGCTCTCAATGGTTGGTAGCTCAGTTCGTGTATCACACAGGCTGAATTTATAGCCACGGGACTGACAGAAACGCGCACACGACAACCCAGTCAGCCCAAGGCCAACGATGAGGTAGTGTTTAGTGTTCACGGTTGCTGTCGTCATTTCAGTTGATACCTTCGCAATCAGCGAATTTTTAACGTTGCCAGGCCGATCAATACCAGAATGATGGTAATGATCCAGAAGCGCACAATGACACGTGGTTCAGGCCAGCCTTTAAGTTCAAAGTGATGATGCAGTGGCGCCATACGGAAAATACGACGGCCGGTAAGCTTGAATGAAGCAACCTGCAGAATGACCGAAACTGTTTCTGCCACAAAGATACCGCCCATGATGAAAAGAACGATTTCCTGTCGGATAACCACTGCAACAATCCCCAATGCAGCCCCGAGCGCCAGAGAACCTACATCCCCCATAAATACCTGAGCCGGATAGGTGTTAAACCAGAGAAAGCCGATACCCGCACCGACAATCGCCGCACAGAATACTGCAAGCTCACCAGAGTCAGCGATGTAAGGAATGTGCAGGTAGTCTGCAAAGTTAACGTTCCCTGCGAGATAGGCGCATACACCCAATGCTGCAGCCACCATCACTGTCGGCATAATGGCCAGACCATCAAGACCATCCGTCAGGTTTACCGCGTTACTGGAACCGACCACCACAAAATAAGTGAGCACAACAAACATCAGTCCCAGCTGTGGCATAACGTCTTTAAAGAATGGAACAACCAGCTGAGTTTCCTGCGGAGACTGTGCGCTGTAGAAGAGATATGCACCGGCAATCAGTGCCAGAACCGACTGCCAGAAATACTTCCAGCGACCAGGCAGACCTCGGGAATTTTTTTCCACAACTTTGCGGTAGTCATCCACCCAGCCAATCGCACCAAAGGCCAGTGTAAGAATCAGCACTAACCAGACGTAACGGTTCTCGAGATCCCCCCAGAGCAATGTACTCAGGGCAATAGACAACAGAATTAATGCACCGCCCATGGTTGGCGTGCCCGCTTTACTGAGATGAGATTTAGGGCCAACCTCACGAATCGCCTGACCAATCTGATATTCGCGTAATTTTCGAATAACTATCGGTCCTAAAAGCAGCGCAACCGCAAGCGCTGTACCTACTGAAAATATTGCTCTCAGCGTCAGATAAGTTACCACGCCGAATCCGGAGTGGTACTGTGCAAGCCATTCACCCAGCCATAGCAACATAGTCAGTCTTCCTCTTTATCTGCCAGCGAACGAACCACCTGATCCATTCCTGCACTACGGGACCCTTTGACCAACAAGGTGTCGCCGCTTTTAGTTGTTTTTGTTAGAAATTCAGTAACGGCTTCGCGGCTTTCAAACCAGTGTCCGTTGTCACCGAATGCCTCTACCGCCGACTTGCTCAAAGCGCCAGTCGCTACAAGGCATTCAATATTCTGATCCTTCGCATAGCTCCCCACCCGGACGTGCATTTCAGTCGCAGCATCGCCCAGTTCACCCATGTCTCCCATGACCAGTATTCGCCGGCCCTCTGCCAGTTTAAGAACGTCTATAGCAGCGCAGAAAGACTCAGGATTTGCGTTATAAGCATCATTAAAAATAATCTGACCTCGCTGACCCTCGCAGCGCTCAAGACGCCCTGCAACAGCAGCAGACTGCTCAAGTCCTGCTTTGATTTCGACTGATGAAAAGCCAAGGCTGGATGCTGCGGCAGCGACAGCCAATGCGTTACGAACGTTATGCAAACCAGACAGCGAAAGAGAAACAGAGACCGACTCGTCTGGAAGCACCAGGGTAAACTCACTTCCCGTCAGCGACTCACAGATATCTTTAGCAGTAACATCAGCTCTATCGCTGAAACCAAAAGAGATAACGTTGAGAGCAGTCGCACGACTCAGCCATTGAGTGAAATAATGATCGTCGGCATTGAGTACCATGGTGCCCGATGGCGTCACGGCATCAATTAACTCGCCCTTGGTCAATGCAATATGGTCAATCGAGCCAAACCCTTCGAGATGCGCAGGCACCACGTTGGTCAGAATGCCAACTTCAGGGCGGGTAAGGCGTGCGGTATAGGCAATTTCTCCCACAGCACTGGCACCCAGTTCAATCATTGCAGCCTCATGCTCCGGCTGCAGGGACAACAGAGTCAGTGGGGCTCCGATATGATTATTCAGATTGCCCTGTGTAATCAGGGTCTTATATCGTTGATTTAATACTGACCCCATCAATTGCTTAACGGTTGTCTTGCCAGCGCTTCCGGTTACTGCAACGACTCGCCCATTAAACTGATCACGATGCCACGCTGCGATATCCGCCAAAGCAAGCAGAGTGTCTTTTACTTTTATCTGAGGCAGATCAACGGCCAGCTCGCGTTCAGTCAGCATTGCCAGAGCACCGGCTTCACGAGCATTTTCAGCAAAGTTATGGCCGTCGAAACGATCACCCTTCAGAGGAATATACAGGCTGCCTTTCTGGATAGTACGAGTATCAGTAGAGACCGCCAGACATTGTCCGTGAGCACCTTCTGAGAGCAGTTCTCCACCCGTAATTTCTACAATTTCTGCCAGAGAAGGATTACGAAGCATATCCACCTCCAGCGCGTTGGTAACCTAGTGACAGCAACACTGCTTCATCACTGTAATTATGCTTAACGCCCATGATGTCCTGATAATTCTCATGACCTTTACCCGTAATCAACAGAACACCATCTTCTGGTGTGGCTTCGATAGCAGCAGTAATCGCCGCAGCGCGGTCATGCATATACGTAAAATCCGACGCGTCTGGAGAATCAGAAACGTCGTTAAAAATTTGTTCCGCAGATTCAGTACGGGGATTGTCATCTGTCAGCCAAACGTTATCAGCCAAAGATGCGGCACTAGCCATAGGGGCCCGTTTAGTTCTGTCGCGATCACCACCGCAGCCAAAGACAAGAGATAACGATTTACTCAATGGAGCGAGGCTTTTTATCGCAACGCCAATAGCATCTGGCGTATGGGCAAAATCGATAACCGCTTTGCATGCACCCGGTTTCGTGTAGAGCGCCATTCGACCGGCTACCGGTTGTAGAGTTTCAGCTTTAATCAACAAATTACCGAAATCTTCACCAGTCACAGCCAAGGCGGTAACAGCAGCAGCCAGATTCGCAACGTTAAACTCGCCGAGAAGTGGTAAGTAAACATCTTCCGTTCCCCAAGGAGTCTGAAGTTCCGCTTTCATGCCATCCGCTGTAGCGACTACCTTATGAAAAACCACATCCGCACTGATGTTTTTCTTAGAGGAAAGTGTCAGATAGTGATCACAGAGAGTCGGCATATTGATCAGACGAGCACCATACTCATCATCAATATTTATAACGGCCGATCTCGCTTTATCTTTATCAAAAAGTGCTGCCTTTGCGGCAAAATAGTTTGCCATATCACCGTGATAATCGAGATGGTCTTGGGTAATGTTAGTCAAGACAGCAACGTCGAAAATCAACCCAGCAACACGTCCCTGATGCAGACCATGCGATGACACTTCAAGCGCAGCAGAATCAGCACCAGATTGTGCGAACTGATCGAGCAAGCGGTACACAACACATATGTCAGGTGTCGTATTTTTCGTTTCTTCAAAATCAGGGAAAAAGCCATTGCCCAGCGTACCGATAACGCCACAGCGTTTACCGTTAGCGGCGGCCAGCTGGGCGATAAACTGAGTAACGGATGATTTTCCGTTCGTTCCGGTCACGCCGTATAGAGTCAGCGACTCGTAACCCGGATAGCGCTTCTTGAGCCAGCCCGGCAATTGCTTTTCTAATTCAGATACCGGGAAAACCGGTACGTTTCCAGCTTCACAACGGAACATTTCTGCATTTTCAGAAAAAATAGCGACTGCGCCGGCTTCAATTGCAGCAGAGATAAATTCCTGTCCGTGAGACGAGTGTCCCTTACGCGCAATAAACAAGTCGCCGGGTTTGATATCTCGGCTATCGGCATGGATGTGATTAAATTCCCGATCCCACTCAGGTGGCATAAACATGGTACCAGCGGTTAATTCAGAGATTTTCATCTTGAACCTCCAGCAACCTGCAGCCATTCATCTTCAACCGGAGCATCCGGTATTACCTGACGTAAGCGTAAAGCCTGCTCCATAACGCGGGCAAAAACCGGCGCCGCAACTTCGCCGCCGTAATACTCTTTCCCCTGAGGTTCATCGACTATGACGACCAGGACAAGCTCTGGGTCCGAGATCGGGGCAATACCAGCGAATACCGCAGTGTATTCAGAATCTTCATAGCCTCCACGACCCACTTTATGAGCGGTACCAGTCTTTCCGCCAACCAGATAACCCTCAACAGCAGCACGCTTACCGGTTCCTTTCGGACCAACAACTGTGCCCAGCATATCGAGTATCTGGCGTGCGGTTTTCTCTGACATAACGCGCTCACAGGGCTGTTGACCCACTTGCGACATCAGCAAAGAAACATGCTCGCGACAGCCATCGGTAAAGCTGGTGTAGGATTCTGCAAGCTGTAACGGAGATACGGAAAGACCGTATCCATAAGATACGGTCGAAAGGCGAAGGTCATCCATTTGTTCGGGGTAAGGCATACTCCCCACGGCTTCCCCTGGAAAGCCCAATGTGCCGGGGCGCCCCAGGCCAGCGAGATCGAAAAACTGCCACATAGAATCTGCGCCGAGATCCTGTGCTAATTTCGATACGCCAACGTTACTTGATTTAGTAATAATTCCCGTAAGGTCCAGCTCACCATAATTACGATGGTCACGAATCGCTTTTCGCTTAACTCTGATCCAACCCGGAGAGGTATCTACTTTGGTACCTGGTGAATAGCGGCCACTTTCGATGGCGGCGGCCACGGTGAAAGGTTTCATCGTTGATCCCGGCTCAACCAGGTCAGCTACCGCACGATTACGCATATTGCCCGGTTTAAGATCCGCACGATTATTCGGGTTGTATGATGGCTGACTGACAAGTGCCAGCACTTCACCAGTTTTTGCATCCAGCATAACTGCGCTGCCAGCCGTCGCTTTATGTGACTGCACCACCGCTTTTAATTCACGATAGGCAATATACTGCAGACGCAGATCGATGGTCAGTTGCAGGTCATGGCCCGGCTCAGCGACTGCTTTTACACCAAGCTGTTTAATAACATTGCCATAAAGATCTTTTACGACCTGACGGGACCCTTCTTTTCCAGACAGGTAGTCATCAAAGGCAAGTTCAAGACCTTCCTGACCTTTGCCGTCAATATTAACCAGACCCAGCGTATGAGAAGTAACTTCAGCGGCAGGATAGTAACGACGGTAATCAGTATCGCCATATAAACCGGCAATTTTTTTACCGAGAACACGAGAGGCAATTTCAGGCTCAACCTGACGCTTTACGAAATAAAAACTACGCCCCTGACGCTGCGCACGTTCGACACGACGTTTCAGTTCTGCGGCATTAATCTCAAGAAGAGGGGCTACCTGAGATAATTCCGAAGTATTTACTTGCTGAGGGTTTACCCACAGCGTAGTGACAGGCGTACTGACTGCCAAAGGTTCACCGTGACGATCTACTATCATTCCACGAGAGGCTGGCTGAACTTCACTGCGTACGGTTCTTTTTTCGCCCTGCTCAAACAGGAACGGCTGCTCCACTGTGTGTAACATAACCAGGCGCGCAGCAACAACGAAAAGCAGAAGAGCAAACGCACCCAGCACCAGCGCGAAGCGCCAGCGTTGAATACCTTCTTTCAACTCTTGTTGTTCATGTGCCATCAGCGGAAAACCCGTGTGTGTTCTGGTTCTTTCATACCCAGACGCTTACGCGCCAGCGTGTCTATTCGTCCATGTGCCGTTAGTGTGCTTTTTTCCAACACCAGACGACTGTGCTCCTCTGCCATTGCCTGACGTTCAGCATCAGCTTTTTGCCATACCTGTAGTAAATCCCGGTTCCAGGTAACGACACTTAACTGCGATATTGCAGATATAAGCACCGCGCCCCAGAGCACTGCACTTCCCCATGTCATGCCAGGCGCTCAGCGATTCTCAATACCGCACTGCGAGCGCGTGGATTACGATCTATTTCATCCCTGTCCGGCATAATTGCCTTGCCGATTTTTTTCATTGTTTTGCCGAGCTGATCTTCCATTACAGGCAGGCCCGGTGGTAATTCCTTTCCCTTTTCCTGCGCACGGATAAAGCGTTTCACCATGCGATCTTCTAAAGAGTGAAAACTAATCACTGACAAACGCCCAGCAGGCAGGAGAAGATCGACACTGTCAGCCAGGACATTTTCCAGATCACCCAACTCGTTATTCACCGCGATTCGTATCGCCTGAAAAGCACGGGTCGCTGGATGTTTGTGTTTTTCCCATGCGGGATTTGCATGTTTAATAATTTCTGCGAGCTGCAGCGTGCGATTAATTTCTTCGTTCTTACGCTTTTCAACGAGCACTCTTGCCATGCGTTTCGCAAAGCGTTCTTCACCGTACTCTTTCAGTACTCGGGCAATCTCAGCCTCGGGCGTTGTAGCCACCCACTCTGCAGCGCTTATTCCAGCGTCAGGATTCATGCGCATATCGAGTGGGCCGTCTTTCATAAAACTAAAACCGCGTTCAGCATCATCTAACTGTGGGGACGAAACCCCCAGATCCAGAAGAATGCCGTTCACTTTCTCAATACCCAGCGCAGCAAGCGCAGACTTCATATCAGCAAAACTGGACTGCACTATCTGAAAGCGCCCATCCTCAGCCGCCAGTTCATTACCACTTTCAATGGCTCGAGGATCTTTATCGAAACCGATGAGACGCCCCTGATCACCCAATTTGCTGAGCAGCTGACGACTGTGACCACCCCGACCAAATGTGCCGTCAACATAAGTCCCATCTGGGTCGGTTACGCATCCGTCCACCGTTTCATGCAGAAGAACAGTGGTATGTGCTAACTCAGGCGAAATGGTCACAGGGAAATACTCATAATTTGCTCGGACAGCTGACTCTCGTCGTTCACCTGCTCCAGATATTCATCCCGGGTACCTTCCCAGGAGTCCTTACTCCATAGCTCCAGCTTCTTACCCTGACCGATCAAAACTGTTTCTTTTTCAAGGCCAGCGTACTCACGCAACGCAGCCGGAAGCAGAATCCGGCCACTGCCGTCGATTTCTACATCCGTAGCATGACCAACGAGCAAGCGCTGAATACGACGTGCACGCGGGTCAAACGTTGGCAGGGAGGTGATTTTCGCTTCGATTTCTTCCCATTCATTGACGGGATAGATAAGTAGAGAACGCTCTTCGGTATCGATCGTCACAACCATATGGCCACCACAAAGCACCGCCAGGCGTTCCCGGAACTTAGCCGGGATCGCCAGGCGCCCTTTGGCGTCCAGATTGATCGTGTTTAAACCGCGAAACATGCGTCCGTCCTTAATCCATGTGGGTAAGTACTAACATCACCAATTTCCCACAATTACCCACTATTCTCCACAATTAGACACTATAGGAATCAGACTGCCCCTTTGCAAGCGTTTGAATGGTGTGAAATCACCTATTTTTTTTAATAAACACAAGGACTTAGCCAAGGTGGGGGAAATGGTGGGAGTAAGTGGGGGATAAAACCCAAACGAAGCACCCCACCTGCGCTTGATAGTTAAAGTAACTTGTTAAGTTAGTAGCCACTTACACGGTTTTAGACAATTTTATTATATGAGAGTGACCACTAACAAACTTAAGTTCTTAGGGCTGCTATGGCCTGTCAGAAGTGTTGGGAAAGATAACATTCATGTTTCTGCTGAAAATTCGCCAGAGTCGCCGGAAACATAGGGACAATGCGGGGTTAGACGTTTTACACTCCTCTGACTCCCCAAGGAATGTGCCGCTGATAATGAAACAGTTATTGTTTAAGCCCTTCATCAAAGGTTCCATGGTGCTTCTGCCACTGCTGGTAACCGTCTGGTTGTTATGGTCAGCACTGACCTCACTCAATGACCTCGGTATCCGTGCATTAGAATTACTTCACCCTAATCTGGTTCTTTTCCCTGGCATGGGTGTCGTGGTTATGCTCGTGACTCTGCTTGCGGTGGGTCTGGCTTTCCAGTTGAATCCAATCAACTGGGTCTATCAGTATGTAGAAGACGCATTTCTGCGATTGCCGTTGGTAAAAACCCTGTACGGCGCAGTTAAAGATTTCGCGGCCATGTTTGACGGCGACAAGCCAAAAGCACAAAAGGTGGTTCTGGTCGAAATGCCTGGGATTGGTCAGCTTGTAGGCTTCGTGACCGCAGATCACGTCCCAGAACAAGTATCAGAAAGTGTCCATGCCGATAATCTGCTGCCCGTTTATCTGCCGATGAGCTATATGGTGGGTGGATATACGCTGTTTCTACCGGAAGACCGTCTTACGTACGTTGACTGGTCAGTCGAAGATGCCATGCGCTTTGCAGTAACGGCGGGTATTTCACAAAGCCAGGCGCGTCATCGTCATCACGATGACCATAATACTGCAGCTGAAAACGCCCCAGCTGCCGACGATCAAGCTGAACCACAAAAAGAACACCCCCAGACAGGCAATGTCTGAACCAGGGGCGCCAGGATAATCAAATCTAAGGCTTACCTTCTGGCCCTGGTCCAGTTATTCGCCCAGAGTCTGGGCCAGTGCGCCAACCATGTTACTGGTCAGGAAAGCAAGATCGCCGTCACGCATGATGTATGGCGGCATAACATAGAAGTTGTGTGCGAAGGGCCGCACCCAGATACCACGATCGACACAGGCAGGCTGAAGTCGCTTCACATCGACCGGATCTTTCAGTTCAATTACGCCGATGGCGCCCAATACCCGCACGTCCGCGACACCATTCAGCTCAGAGGCTCGACTCAGACCCGTCTTAAGTCCCTGCTCAATTCCTGATACCTGCTCTTTCCAGTTGTTCTCCATCAGCAGATCAAGACTGGCACAGGCAACACGGCACGCCAACGGATTAGCCATGAAGGTTGGCCCATGCATAAAGCAGCCGGCCTCACCACGACTGATGGTCTCTGCGACTTCGGTAGTCGCCAGTGTCGCCGCGAGCGTCATGTACCCACCGGTAATGGCCTTGCCGACGCACATAATGTCAGGGCTGATACCTGCATATTCACAGGCAAACAGCTTACCGGATCGTCCAAAGCCCGTTGCGATCTCATCAGCGATCAGCAGAACACCAAACTCATCACATAGGGCGCGTGCCTGACGCAGATACTCTGGGTGATAGAAGCGCATGCCCCCTGCCCCCTGAACAACGGGTTCAAGAATCAGGGCCGCAATGCTCTTATGATTCTTTTCGAGAGATTCTCTCAAAGGCGCAATGTCATCAGGGTTCCATTCTTCTTCAAACCGCGTCTGAGGCGCAGGAACGAAAAACTGCTCGGGCAGAATACCGCTGAAGAGGTGATGCATTCCCCGCTTGGGATCACAGACAGACATGGCTCCGAGCGTGTCGCCATGGTAACCGCGCTCCAGTGCCAGCAAGCGGGTTCTTGTCGTTTCACCCCGTGCATGCTGGTACTGAATGGCCATTTTAATCGCGATCTCGACCGACACCGAGCCGGAGTCCGCAATAAACACTTTTTCCAGTCCGTCGGGCGTCAGAGCGACAAGGCGCCGTGCCAGCTCAATCGCCGGTCCATGCGTAAGACCGCCGAACATGACATGACTCATCCGTTCAGCCTGTTCGTTCAGCGCCGCATTTAATACCGGATGATTGTAGCCATGAACCGTGCACCACCAGCTCGACATGCCATCAATCAATTCCCGACCGTCCTGAAGTTTCAGTCGCACCCCTGAAGCACTGACCACCGGCCAGGTATACCCAGGATCAGTCATTGAACTGTACGGATGCCAGACATGCTCACGGTCATAATTAAGGTCGGGTTGTATGAAATGAGAGGTCATGTGTTCTCCTGAGATTCTGGCTGTACTCCCGTCAGGCCTTAGGATGACGCAGTTTTATGCCACCTGTAAACCAGACTACTGATCCGCAGTTGACCACTGATCACGACGGAATAAGATACGGGCACTTACTGGCGGAGTTATCTATGAGTTGGCAAGACCGTTTTGCGTCTGCTCTTCAGCAAAGAAAAGAGACACACCTGTTGCGCCAACGGCAGACGCTGCAATCTCCGCAAAGCACACACGTGACATGTGGAAGTTCTCAATTGCTGAATTTCTGCAGCAACGACTATCTTGGCCTGGCCAATACTGGCGGCGAAGACCTCGCCCGCGCTGCTCAGGAATGGCAATTTGGCAGTGGCGCGTCCCACCTCGTTTGCGGCCACACGCGTGCTCATCATGATCTCGAAGACGCACTTGCGGAGTTTTCTGGTTACCCAAGAGCCTTACTCTTCTCCACAGGTTATATGGCCAACGTTGGTGTCATCAGTGCGCTGGCTCAGCGGGGTGACCTGATACTGCAGGACAAACTGAACCACGCCTCGCTGCTCGACGGCGCTCAGCTCAGTCGCGCTAAAATGACCCGTTACCGCCACTGCGACTATCAACAACTGAACGAGCTGCTTGAAGCTGCTACCGGTGATTGTCTGGTCGTCAGCGACAGTATTTTCAGTATGGATGGCGATCTCGCAGACGTTGCCAGACTCGCGGAACTCAGCCGGCACCACAACGCTTTACTGATGATTGATGATGCGCACGGCATCGGTGTTCTCGGGCAGCATGGTCAGGGAGTCAGAGAGCACTTCAACCTCTCACAGGATGTCCTGCCGGTGTACATAGGCACTCTGGGTAAGGCGCTAGGAGGATACGGAGCCTTTGTCGCCGGTAGTGAAGAGCTCATTGAGTATCTGATTCAGTTCTCGCGCTCCTATATCTACACCACAGCAATGCCACCAGCCGTTGCTCAGGCAATGCTCGGGAATCTTGAGCGGGCGAAAGACAACAAGCTGCGCGAGGCTCTGACCGATCGTATCGAGCAGTTCCGCAGTGGCGCCAAAGCACGGGGACTGCCACTGATGGCCTCAGAAAGCCCGGTGCAGCCACTGCTGACTGGCGCCAGCGACAGGGCTCTGCGCATCAGTGACCGACTTAAAAATCAGGGCATCTGGATCTCCGCGATACGGCCACCTACCGTTCCGCAGGGAGAAGCCCGCCTGCGTGTCACCCTCACCGCTGCTCATACAACCGAGGATATCGAGACTCTGCTCACGTCGCTTGAATCAGCATTTGCAGGTGATGAGTCATGACACCGCTCTGGCAAAAGCTCCAGTCTATTCAAGGCAGCGACCTGAACTGGCTCTGGCTCCCCGGCTGGAGCTTCCGCGCTGACGTTTTCGCGCCCTTCTTCGACTCACTGCCCGGGCATCACTGGGGAGCCGACTACCTCAGTAATGATTGCAGCTTCGAAGCTGCAGCATCACAACTTGCGGCGACCGCACCCTGTACAGACAACCCCGAAGGCTCATCTGCCATCTGGATAGGCTGGTCATTGGGCGGCGCACTTGCAGCCGCAGCCTTCGGTGGCATAGCAGATACTAAAAGTCAGTTCCTTGTCACCCTGGCAACAGGCAAGCGCTTTCTTTCAGATGAGACCGGCAAGGGTATGCTGAGAGAAGACTTTGAAGCATTTTCTCAGTCTTTAACATCGAACGCAGAGACAACACTGAAACGCTTCACCGGCTTGTGTGCGCAGGGCAGCTCTGAAGCACGTTCCCTGATCAAGCAGTTAAAGAGCAGCCAACACCTCGTACAGAGCGAGCTTAACCGCACACTTGAATGGCTAAGGTACGAAGTTCTTCCCCCCTCACCCCGCAGCCTGCATTTGTACGGTCACGCAGACGCGCTGAAGCCTTCTCAGATGCCCCCTGTTGAACTCAGCCCGGGAGAGAGCCATGCCTTCTTTCTTACGACAGAAGGTAAGCATCACTTACTGGAAAGGCTGCATCAGCTGGCAGAGCAGCTACAGCATGAATCAGCCAAACCAGAGGAAATGCCATGACGCGCCGCGATAAACGTCAGGTCGCGCAGCATTTCAGTCGTGCCGCTCAGAGTTATGATCACGCCGCCAGCATTCAGCAGCGCGCTGTCACGGCGTTGCTCAATCAACTGCCCACACTGTCAGGACACTGGCTCGATATCGGTTGTGGTACCGGCGTCGCCCTGCCGCACCTGCGCTTAAAAGGTGCCAATCAGGTTACCGGAATCGACCTCGCCGAAGGCATGTTAGAAGCCGCCGCCAATCACACAGATCCTCAGACTGACCTGCTGCTCGCCGATGCGGACGACCTTCCTCTACCCGACTGCTCGGCAGACGGCCTGATCTCCAGCCTGATGCTGCAATGGAGCGAAGCACCGGATAAAACACTCAAAGAATGGCGACGAGTACTGAAACCGGGGAGCCGTATTGCCATAGCAACCTTACTCCCGGGCACTCAGAAAGAGCTACAGCAGGCCTGGAGAGCGATTGATGATCACCCTCATGTGAATGAATTCGAAGCTCCCGAACGTCTGAACCATGCGTTAACGCAGGCTGGTTTCACAGACATTGTCTTTGAGCAGGACTGCCTGACCGAATACTACGATTCCGTGCCTGACTTGCTACGCAGCCTGAAAGCCATAGGCGCGACCAATGTGAACGCAGGCCGCCGGACTGGCCTGGGCGGCCGCGCAGCCATTGAGGCACTGAGCAGGCACTATCCGACTACCCAACACATGGGGCAAACCGCCTATCCACTGAGCTACGAAGTGCTCTGGATCTATGCCGCGGCACACCCAGAACACCCTACAGAGCCAAAACCATGAAGCGCTATTTTCTGACAGGTACCGATACAGACGCTGGCAAAACACTGATCAGCGCAGCACTTCTGCAGCGAGCTGTTCTCGACGGACACACCAGCTTCGGTCTGAAGCCAATTGCTTCAGGCTCTGACCAGACAGACAACGGGCTCAGAAATCGGGATGCGCTTCTTCATCAGAAATACTCGTCAGGCAACCTCGCGTATGAGGTCCACAACCCGATCACGCTGGAGCCAGCCATTGCGCCTCATATTGCTGCAAAAGAAGCGGGCCTGAGCCTGAATTGCCACTCACTGATCGCAGCGTGCGAGAACGGCTTAACACAGACCGCCGAACTGCAGTTGATCGAAGGCGCCGGAGGCTGGCTCGTTCCCCTCAACGACACCGAGACATTGGCCGACTTTGCTGCCAGCCAGAACCTGCCGGTGATACTGGTCATCGGTCTTAAGCTCGGCTGCATCAATCACGCCTGCCTGACCGTTGAGGCGATTCGTCAACGCGGATTAGTGGTTGCAGGATGGGTCGCTAATTCTGTCGATCCGGATATGGAAGCCCAGCAGGAAAATCTGCGCTATCTGACACAATGGTTCCACCAGCGCGGTATACAGCATCTGGGAACCATACCCCACATTCGAGGTATTGATCCTTTCGATGAGGACTCACTGAAACAGGTGTCGGACCGTCTGCACTGGCCGGATTGACCGGTTACAGTGACGAAGTTACGGCAGCTTGCTATAGTTTCAGAATATCAAAGAGACAATCGACAGAGATTTCATGGAAACGCCGCTCAGTAAAAGACTGCAGCATTTCATCCCCTTCGATGAATGGTCCGAAGACATCATTGAAGAACTGACGCCTCACTTCCGCGAGCACACGCTTCCCGCGAGAAAAATTCTGTTTAAACGCGGCCAGTCTGACGACGAATGCCACTTCCTGCTCAGCGGCGGTATCGACCTCGCCGACGATGATTTCAATATCAATGGTGTCGATGCCGACAGCGATGAAAACTTCATGGCATTGGATAACACACATGTCGTGCATCGCTACACCGGCATTACCCGAACGCCTTGCCAGCTGGTATCGGTAAAGCGTGCGTATCTTGAACTGATTTCAACCTGGTCTGAATTCCGCCAGTCAGAAAGCCGTAGCCAACACGATGAAGAAAGCGACTGGCTCGAAAGACTGATCACCTCAGATCTTTTTACCCGGATTCCACCCGCGAATATCCAGAAGCTACTTTCGCGCTTTGAAGAACTCCCCGCATCACTTGGAGACGTCGTTATCCGTGAAGGTGAAATTGGTGAACATTGCTACGTAATCAAAACAGGCGGTGCACTGGTCACACGCAAAGCAGAGCAGGCAGAAGAAACGCTTGCCGCCCTTGGCCCCGGCGATCTTTTCGGTGAAGATGCGCTGGTGAGTGAATTACCGCGCAATGCCAGCGTGACTATGACGTCGGCCGGAACACTCGCTCGACTCTCAAAAGAAGACTTTGACCCCCTACTGAAAAAGCCAGTGTTGAGTTATATCCGTGAAAACGAACTCGAGACCCTGATTGATGAAGCAGACACCGGAGTAATCATCCTCGATGTAAGGCATACACAGGAAGCAAGCGCAGCACCTGTGTTGCGCGCTCGTAATGTCCCTCTATCTAAGCTTCGGGAAGCACTGAAGTCGCTGGAGCGTGATTTTATCTACGTAACAACAGGTGGTGGGCGCGCTGAAGCAGCAGCGTACATACTCTCAGAAGCTGGATTCGACGCTCGCGTACTGGCATGAGGGGCCGACACTCAGCGAAGTCACTCTGGGCGCGACGTCGATTCTGGCTGGCGCTCACTTTGTCGCTGGGGCTGCACCTTATCCTTCTACCAGACCTTGGATTGGAAACAGACGAAAAAACCACTCGGGTTATACTCGCTACCTTGAGAACGGAAGTCCCTGAACGCGCAAACAAAAATGAGCAACGTGGTGAGCTATCGACGCCCAGTCAGCCCATATCGACACCTCCAGAACCTGCGCCTGCCGAAACGCCAGAACCTGCCAGAGAACCAGAAACTGCCACAGAGCCTCTGGCCACCCAAAAGCCTGTGAAGCCTCAGGCACCCGCTACACCAGACACAATCACCACAACGGCCAGCTCTGAAATCACTCAAAAGCCTGATGCTCCGGAACCAATTCCCTCGGTAAAGTCTTCGCCAACACCAGATTCAATAAAACCAGACTCTCAAGTGCGGACTATAGAACAACCTGCTGCCAACATCACCTCATCAACGGCATCTGAACAAGCCCGGTTTGCCGGCGACGATCAACGCTTCAGCGATCCGGTCGAGCAGAAGTACTATGAGCGCCTCATGGCTCACCTGAACCAGAAATTGCCCGCGCATCCGGCGGGTATCCAGGGAGACGTCCGCTTACAGGTCACTATTAAGTACGGAGCCGTTATCACCGCCGTTGACGTGATTGTCAGCAGTGGTGATTCAGCAACCGATGAGTGGGCCCGCCGCGCAATTCTGGCCACCAGCCCAGTTCCCGCCGTGCCTTCAGACCTGCCACAGCCTTACCTGTTCCGCCCCACCCTACGTCTGACCGACTAAGCCACGACGTATAAGCGTTGTACAGGGTTAGAGCGCGCCGCTACAATCAAGCGCTCTCACCGCTTCATATAAAGGAAACACCGTGTTCGATAGTGGCATCATTGCGTTTGCGTTTATTGGTCTGATTTCGTTCGCCAGTCAGTGGTTAGCCTGGCGCGTAAAGTTACCAGCGATTCTGTTTCTACTGGCCTCCGGTTTACTGATTGGGCCTGTGACTCAACAGTTCAATCCAGACGCACTCTTCGGGGACCTGCTGTTTCCGCTGATATCTCTGGCGGTCGCGATCATTCTCTTTGAAGGCAGTCTCACCCTCGACCTGAAAGAAATACGCTCACAAAAAGGCGTCGTACAGCGGTTGATTACCGTAGGTGCGGGGATCACCTGGGCGGTCGTCGCCATCGCGACCCATTACCTGTTCGGACTGAGCTGGGAGCTCAGTATCCTCTTTGGTGCCCTCACCGTAGTCACCGGCCCGACCGTCATCGTACCCATGCTCAGAACCGTTCGCCCAAACGCAGACGTTGGTAACATTCTGCGCTGGGAAGGCATCCTGATCGACCCGCTTGGTGCACTGCTTGTGGTCGTCGTATACGAATTCATCGTGGCTCAGGGTCAGGCTCAGGGCGCTGTAAGCGGGATGCTTGCGTTTGTTGAAATTATCGCTTCTGGCACGGTACTCGGCCTCGCTGCGGGTTGGATTCTCGGTTTTATTCTGAAACGTCGATGGGTTCCGGAGTACTTGGAGAACATGGCCACCCTTACTATGGTGTTTCTGAGCTTCAGCGTTGCCAATATGCTTGCTCACGAATCGGGTCTGCTTGCAGTCACGCTGATGGGGATGTGGCTGGCAAATCAAAAGGATATCCGCATTGGCGAAATTCTTAACTTTAAAGAGCACCTGACGGTTCTACTGATTTCAGGACTTTTCATTATTCTGGCCGCTCGCCTGACACTCGATGACCTGATCGCACTGGGCTGGATGCCGTTTGCACTGCTCGCCATTATGCAGTTCGTCGCGAGACCTTTGTCTGTGTGGGTTTCAGCCATCGGCAGTACACTCAGCTGGCAAGAGAAATCTCTGCTGTCCTGGATTGCTCCACGAGGTATTGTTGCTGCTGCCGTTTCCGCTCTCTTCGCCATCAAGCTTGAGCAGTCCGGGGAAACGGAAGCCGCCATACTCGTCCCACTTACTTTCTCCGTGATTTTTGGCACGGTTGTTCTTCAGAGTGCTACCTCGCGCATGATGGCCCGCTGGCTGGGAGTTGCCGAGCCACCACCCAACGGTTTCCTGATCGTTGGGGCAAATAACATCGCCCGAACCATTGCACTGGAACTTAAAAAGAACAAAGTGGATGTGCTTCTCACGGATTCAAACTGGGACAACATCCGTGCGGCACGCATGGACGGGCTGCGCACCTTTTACGGGAACCCCGTTTCTGAATACGCAGAGCAGCGTCTTGATCTGGTTGGTCTCGGAAAACTCCTTGGTCTATCACCGGAGCGCAGTATAAACACAGTTGCAGGGATGCGTTTTGGCAATGAATTTGGCCAGCACAACATTTATGCACTGCGCACATCGGTCGATGCGCGACTGTCCGAAATGCATATCGATGGTGAAGAGCACCGTGGCCAGTATCTGTTCAGCAAAGACCTGACGTACAGCAAATTTTCCAGCATGTTGGCGCAGGGGGCCGAGCTGCATTCCACCCGACTGAGCAGCGAATTTACCTGGAATGATTTTCAACAGCAAAACGGCAAAGATGCCATTCCTTTATTCGCAATCACACCAGAAGGCAAGGTTTTAACAAGCAAAATTGGTAGTAATTTTGAGCCTAAAAATGGCTGGAAAGTGATCAGTCTCTTCACACCGGCACTGGTTGCTGCCAATGATCAAGGGGCTTCACGCACGACTTAATCACTCTTGCCAGAGGGGCCACATCATGCCCCGGCCTGAAATGCCAAGCACAGCCATTATGGGCCTAATATCAACATTGGCGCATTTTTTACCATCAATTATAAATCTAAATGCTTACTGACAAGGATATTGGTAAGCCGCGTCGTTTCTGACCTCATCACCACCAAAAGTTATATTGCGCCATTTTAGAGAGACCATGTTGCGTAAAATGACATTGTGTCATGGGACACCTGCGCGCACTCTGGCGCTACTCACCACTAATAACAAAGTAGTAGATAATCTCCAGATGTATTCGTTAAAACCGCACGCAGAGACTCTACAGACCCTGCGCAGGTTGATGCCTCAGAAGGAATTGCGTAAGTCAGCCCCAAAACTCTCTGCTGCTGGAGAAGGACTCCAGAGCAGTACACCCGCCCTTCTTCAGGTTCTCAAGACTCTGAGTGACAGCGAGCTCTCATCAAAGCTGCCCGAAGTTTACCTTGAGTACGGTCAGATCATGGCGATGCAGAACCAGGTCACCGCCGGCAACCTGTTAGAACTGTTCCAGTCAATGTGTGCTCAGATCAGTACTACAGAGCGACCGTTCGACCTCCACATTCTTGATGATGGCCAGGTCAGTCACTGCGAGTTCTTCTGGAAGCAGGACCCAACCCGGGTTCCTTCTCCTGAACTTTCAGAGCTGTTGCTTGCCTTCGGTTATACGGTTGGTAGCAACCTGCTCCAGGGGCTTACGGATCAGCTTTCCGTATTTCTGCCGTATTCTGAGCCTGAGCACGTTGAAGAATTTGCCAAGTACGCGCCAATGAAGGTGACCTTCGGTGCTCCTTACTTCGCGGTACGCCTGCCTTCGCAGTTCCTGACTCAGGCACTCATTATCCGTACGGCCAATTTTCAGCCGCAGGGCGCACTTCGCCCAGCGCATCTGGTCGCGCAGAAAGCGTCAAACCTGTTACGCAACGATCTTGCCAACCCGCCGACGCTGAATGAGTTGTCACAGAAACTCGGACTGACTGAACGAACCTGCAAACGTCGCCTTCAGGAAGCAGGAACCCATTATCAGCAGCTCCTTGCTGACATGCGCCTGGTGCAGGCCAGCTTCTGGCTCAGCCGTCGCATGTACAACGTCAGCCAGGTCGCTGAATTACTGGGCTACTCAAGCGTTGCCAACTTCTCTAAGGCGTATAAAAAGTGGTGCGGCTTCTCGCCTACCCATGCCAAGCAGGGTATGCCTGTTCCGGATAATCGCACCAACGCCAGCTGATACCTCCCCGGATTACGGCGCTCCCGTGCCGTAATCGCATTTTTGTGTGAACCACGCCTCTTAAAGCGCTATAATTGCCGCCTTTTCGTTGACCTCTGTCGTCAACCGAACTCAGGACGTTGAGCGTCCAAACGTATCAGGATCTGACATGGGTAAAAAAACCCCTTTGTATGATTGCCATCTAGAGGCTGGCGGCAAAATCGTAGACTTCGGCGGCTGGGATATGCCCATCCACTACGGCTCCCAGATTCAGGAGCACAACGCAGTGCGCGAAGCCGCTGGCATGTTCGACGTTTCGCACATGACAATCGTCGACGTTCGCGGGCCCGACGCCAAAGCCTATCTGCAGAAGCTGCTCGCCAACGATGTCGACAAACTGAAAGAAACCGGCAAAGCACTCTATACCGGCATGCTGAACAACGACGGCGGTGTGATCGACGACCTGATCGTATATCGCATGGACGGATGGTTTCGCACCGTCGTCAATTGTGCCACCCGTGAGAAAGATCTCGAGTGGATGACGGCCCATACCAAAGGCTTTGATATCAGCCTCACCGAACGCCCTGAAATGGCGATGGTCGCTGTTCAGGGGCCTGAGGCACTGGGCATGGTTCAGAAGGTACGTCCGGAAGCCGCCGAGCTTATCGATGGTCTCAAGATCTTCCAGGGTCTGCCACAGCACGGCTGGTTTTATGCCCGCACAGGTTACACCGGCGAAGACGGCCTTGAGATTATGATCCCGAAAGAAGACGCCGCCGATTTCTGGCAGCAGTTGAGTGAAGCTGGCGTCCAACCCTGCGGCCTGGGTGCCCGCGACACCCTCCGCCTTGAAGCGGGGATGAACCTGTACGGCAACGATATGGATGAATCTGTGAGCCCACTGATTGCCGGTATGGGCTGGACCGTTGCCTGGGAACCTGCCGGTCGCGACTTTATTGGTCGGGCTGCACTGGAAGCTGAAAAAGCAGCCGGTATTGCCATGAAACAGGTGGGTCTGGTTCTGGAAACCCGTGGCGTGATGCGTTCTCACCAGAAAGTCGTCGTGGAAGGCGCCGGTGAAGGTGAAGTTACTTCCGGCACTTTTTCGCCAACCTTACAGTATTCCATTGCAATTGCGCGGGTACCGGCAGCAACCGGCGACACCGCTCAGGTAGACCTGCGTGGCAAACTGACGGACGTTCGTGTGATCAAGCTCCCGTTCGTGCGCAACGGCCAAAAACAATTTTGAGATAAATCGTAAATTTTTAACTGGAGAAACCCCATGAGCAACATCCCTGCAGATCTGAAATACGTTGCCTCCCACGAATGGATCCGCCTTGAAAGCGATGGCACAGTCACTGTTGGTATCACCGACTTTGCTCAGGATCAGCTGGGCGATGTCGTCTTCGTAGAGCTGCCTGAAGTAGACAGCGAAGTTACCGCAGATCAGGACATTGCCGTGGTTGAGTCAGTAAAGGCTGCGTCGGACATCTACGCTCCTCTGGCCGGTAAAATCATCGCTGTGAACGACGATCTTGCTGACGCTCCAGAAAAAGTAAACGAAGACCCATACGGCGACGCCTGGTTCTTCAAAATGGAGCTGGCGGATGCTGCAGATCTGGACAAGCTTCTTGATGCGGACGGTTACGCTGCAGCGTGTGAGTAATACGTTACTCTGACCCCGCTTAAAACAACGCAGAGGCCTCCTCTGCGTTGTCGTTTTACCTTCTTATATAGCGTGGGCACCAGCCCATATAGCCGATACTTTTACATTCAGGTTCAATCATGAGTACTCCTTCTCTCAGACAACTGGAACAGCGCGATAACTTTGTCAGTCGCCATATTGCCTCGGACGGTGCAGGCTATGACCTGCGTGAAGAGGCAGACATGCTGGCTGCCGTTGGTGCCGACTCTCTTGAGTCACTAACCAGCGAAATTGTCCCCGCTGACATTCTGCGCGATGCATTCCTGTCCTTCGGAGAAGCCACCCCCGAAGCCGAGGCTCTGGCCCGCCTGAAGTCTGTCGCTGCACAGAATAAAGTATTCAAAAGCTATATCGGACTTGGTTATCACGATGTGATCATGCCTCCGGTCATCCTGCGCAATGTCCTGGAAAACCCAGGCTGGTACACGGCTTACACTCCGTATCAGCCAGAAATCGCTCAAGGTCGCCTGGAAGCACTGCTTAACTTCCAGCAGATGATCATCGACTTCACCGGCATGGAACTGGCAAACGCCTCTCTTCTTGACGAGGGCACCGCCGCCGCTGAAGCCATGGCCATGGCGAAACGTTCAGTCCGCAAGAACAAATCAAACACCTTCTATGTTGATGAGCTGTGCCTGCCACAAACCATCGACGTTGTCCGTACTCGCGCAGAAGCCTTCGGCTGGGACATCATCGTTGGCCCTGCTGAGAAAGCGGCAGACCATGACGTCTTCGGCGCACTATTCCAGTACCCGGGTCGTCAGGGGGAAATCACTGATTTCACAGATGTCATCAGCGCCCTGCATGAAAAGAACGCTCTGGCCGCGGTTGCCAGCGACCTGATGGCTCTCATCAAGATCAAAGCCCCTGGCGAAATGGGTGCGGACATCGTTCTCGGTAACGCTCAGCACTTTGGTGTTCCCATGGGCTTTGGCGGACCACACGCTGCTTTCTTTGCGACCCGGGATGCCTACAAGCGTTCTATTCCGGGCCGTATTATCGGTGTATCTATCGACGCTCAGGGCAATCAGGCGCTGCGCATGGCTCTGCAAACCCGTGAGCAGCACATCCGCCGTGAAAAGGCGAACTCCAACATCTGTACTGCACAGGTGCTGCTCGCAAACCTCAGTTCATTTTACGCGGTATATCACGGCCCGACTGGTCTGAAGACCATCGCCAACCGCATTCATCGACTGACCGATATTCTGGCAGCAGGCCTGAAGAGCAAAAACGTCGAACTTCTCAACACAACCTGGTTCGATACCCTAACGCTTAAGGTCAGCAATCGTGAAGATGTTCTGAAGCGCGCTACAGACCGGGAAGTCAATCTCCGTGATGATAAAGCACTCGGTTTGGGTAATGACACCTTGGGTGTGACACTGGGAGAAAAGACCACGGCAAGCGATGTCGCCGAACTCTTTGATATTTTCCTCGGCGCTGACCACGGACTTGATGTTTACGACCTCGACGAGGTCGTGGTCAAAGCTGGCTCAGACAGCGTGCCCGCAGGTCTGCAACGCCTGACCAGCTTCCTGGAGCACCCGACGTTCAACAAATACCACACCGAACACGAGATGCTGCGCTATATGAAGCGTCTCGAAAGCAAAGACCTGGCGATGAATCACTCGATGATTACGCTCGGCTCCTGCACCATGAAGCTGAATGCCACCACCGAGATGATCCCGGTGACCTGGCCTGAGTTCTCAAACATCCATCCGTTTGCACCGAAGGAACAGACCCCCGGCTACGAGCAACTGGTTTCTGAACTGGATGGCTACCTGCGTGATATCACTGGCTTCGATGCCATCTGTATGCAGCCTAACTCAGGTGCACAGGGTGAATACGCGGGCCTGCTGGCGATCAAGAAATACCACGAAAGCCGCGGCGAAGGTCACCGTAATGTCTGTCTGATCCCGCGTTCGGCGCACGGTACTAACCCGGCATCGGCACAGATGGCGTCGATGCGGGTGGTTGTTACTGAGTGTGATGAACAGGGCAACGTAGATTTCGACGACCTGAAGAAGAAAGCGGAAGAGCTGTCTGATCAGCTGTCGTGTCTGATGCTGACCTACCCTTCGACACATGGTGTGTACGAGAAAGGCGTGAAAGAAATCTGCGACCTGATCCACCAGCACGGCGGTCAGGTGTATATGGACGGCGCTAACCTGAATGCTCAGGTGGGTGTGACTCAGCCAGCTTTTATCGGTGCAGACGTTTCCCACATGAACCTGCACAAGACCTTCGCTATCCCGCACGGTGGTGGTGGTCCGGGCATGGGCCCGATTGGTGTTGCCGCCCACCTGGCACCGTTCGTGGCGAACCACGCGGTACGCCCGATTGATGACGCATCTAAAGGCAACGGTGCAGTCTCTGCAGCACCGTATGGCTCTGCCAGTATTCTCACCATCAGCTGGATGTACATCACCCTGATGGGTGGTTCAGGCCTGCGTACAGCAACACAGAACGCTCTACTGAAAGCTAACTATCTGGCGAAGCGCCTTTCTGCGCACTACCCGATTCTGTACTCAGGCCTGAACGGTCGTGTTGCCCACGAGTGTATCGTCGATCTGCGCCCGATTAAGGCAGAAACCGGCATCACCGAAGTGGATATCGCCAAGCGTCTGATGGACTACGGATTCCACGCACCGACCATGTCGTTCCCAGTAGCGGGTACCTTTATGATCGAACCTACGGAATCTGAAAGCAAAGCCGAGATAGATCGCTTCGCTGACGCTATGATCGCAATCAAAGCTGAAATTGATGCCGTGCAGAACGGCGTTCTGGATGCCGAGAACAACCCGCTGAAGAACGCACCACATACCGCGGCAGTCGTGACCGGAGAGTGGGAGCGCCCTTACTCATGGGGGCTCGCTGCTTTCCCTGTGAAGGAGCTGGGTGCTCATAAGTTCTGGCCAACGGTAGGCCGTATCGATGACGTATACGGTGACCGCAACCTGATCTGCTCTTGCCCTGCGATTGAGAACTACGAAGACTGAGTTCCGGTGATATAAAAAAGCCCGCGTACGCGGGCTTTTTTATTATCCAGAGTGATTATCTACAGCAACCGACAGATGGCGCCGTTTCATAGAGAACGGGCGGGAACTGTGCTTCTCCAACCAATCACCCAACTTGTCTGATTCAATAGGATGAGCAAAGAAATACCCCTGTATCTCTTCGCCACCCAGTGACAGGACTTTATCGAGGTCATGGCGATTCTCAACACCCTCGACAATAACCGACAGTTTCAAACCATGCGCCAGCGAGACAATACTCGAAAAGAGCCCTTCACCACCGTTGCTAAGACCAGCCACGAAGGACTGATCAATCTTCAGAGTATCCAGCGGGAAATCGCGCAGGTAGCTGATTGATGAATAGCCTGTACCAAAATCGTCGATAGAGATGCGCACACCGAGATTACGCAGAGTGCTCAGAACCTGGCGGATCTGAAGTACATCACCAGCAAACACAGATTCCGTCAGTTCGAGCTCCAGTCGTCTTGCGGGCATATTGGCCTCAGCCAGTGTAGACACAACATCGTCGACAAAATCGTGCTGCCTCAGCTGCATCACAGAAATGTTCACCGCCACACGTAAATCAGACTCAGGCGCCTCTTTCATAAGCGTCTGGCAGGCCTTACGAAGAATCATACGTCCCATTGCAGGCATCAAACCGGATTCTTCTGCGAGAGGAATAAAGGTTCCGGGGCTGATAGCAACATTGCGAACATTATCGTGCCAACGCGCCAGTGCTTCGAAACCGGTCAGGCTGCCATCTTCTACGGATACGAAGGGCTGCATAGCAATTTCGATCTGGTCGTTATCAATGGCGTAGCCAAGGGCCTGCACCAGCTGCAATCGCTCGGATGCTTCATGGCCCCACTTATCATCGTAAACAGATACGCCCGTTTTCCGTGATTTCGCGCGGTAGACCGCAATATCGGCGTGTTCGAGGAGCTGCTCTGCACTGGTTCCGTGCTCAGGGCAAAGCGCAATACCGACACTGGCACCGAGAGACACCGGGCCACTATCAAGATCTATAGGTTTACGAAGTTCAGCGACCAGCTGGGTAGCGAACTCTTCAACCTGAACTTCAGAGACATCACGACGTTCCAGGATGACAAACTCATCACCTCCCCAGCGAGCACAGATCACCTGATCGCCACAAGCGTTTGCAATACGCGCTGCGATGACGCGCAGTACATGGTCACCAGCAAGATGCCCAAGACCATCGTTCACCTCTTTAAAGCGGTCGAGATCAAGCAGGTACACAGCAAAACCTGCCTGCTCATCATTCTGCTCTTTCAGCGCTTCACTGACCTTACGTGAGAAATAGTAACGGTTGCCGAGGCCGGTCAGCATGTCGTGAGTGGCCTGATAGTTAAGTTCCTCTGTGCGCTCCTCGATCTGCTTCTCAAGGTTCGCATTAACCTCAGTCAGACGCTCGCGTGCATCCGTCAGATCATTGTTCAGTTCGGCCATTTCACGGGAACGAAATTCGGTAAGGCGCTGAAGAAGACGACCTTTTTGTGAATGCAGTGCTGACCGGTGGATGTTCTCAACCACAATCAATAAGGAAACAGAAGCCAGCATTCCCAGAGACACCATCGACCAGACCTCTTCACCTGAGAACAGGATCAGTACCGGCGGCACCAGACACATAGCACTGTTGAGGTAGAGCAGAAGACGATCGCTGGTAATACCCACCGTACTGATCACGGCAATGACGATGAACATACCGCTGACGACACCGAGACTGAAACCGCTCATGATGTCATGGAAGAGTATCAGTAAGCTGTACCAGGCAAGCTGATTCAGAACTACGCCGGCACCAAAGAGCAAACGCCAATCCCGGAGACGCAGCCTTTGTGGGTTTTCAACATGTGCCAGGAATCCCGCAGTCCGCAACGTCTGTACCGACAGATAACCCAGCAACCAACACCAGAGCAGGCTTTCGTATGCTTCAACCCTGAGGGTAATGACCATAAAGAAGGCGGCAACCGCCTGCATCATTACTGCGGGGGTGCTGTTGGCATGCAGAGAGAAGACGAGGCGCTTACGAAAGCCCTCCTCTGACATATCGGGCTCCTGATCAGGAGCGCCGTCGACTTCGTTTTTCTTGAATGCGAGCATGTCCTTGCGATGGAGCCAGCTGAAAGCCCCCACCTCCATGAACAGCAACATTACACCACACAGTCCGAAGGCTATGACTGAGTCGTGATTCAGTAAGGTCAGCTGGATAGCCAAAGGCAACAGGTTGAGAGCCATCAACGCCATGCCGATTAAGGGAAACAGGGCAAACGGCAGGCAATGCGCATACACAACGACAATAAAAATAGACACCGCAATAAGGCGGGTATCGGCATCCAGCCCGGGCAGGATAATCATGCCCACGATACTCCACAGCGTAACCATAGCGATGGACATGTAGAGCAGGTTGCGCCTTGCTGTCCTTGGGCGCCTCCGCTCTTCCGGCGTACGAATGTAACGGTAGGCGTAGGCTGCAGGCACCAGGTAGAAAGTCAGTAGGGCAGATACGATATCCCAGTGGGGCCAACCCGTACGGAGAGCAACCATAGACAGAGCGGCAATGCTGAAGCCCAATGCGACAAAAGCTCCTGCAATCGCTCTCTTCATCAGCGAAAGAGTTCTCTCGTCTGCGTACTCTTCAGTAGCCCGCAAATTCTTTGGGAAAAAGTTCGACATCAACATGCTGTTGCGCACCAAAACGTATTTTTATTATTTGCAGTGCCTTCCCTGAGCGCGGATGCGAGCCCAATGAATCAGAGCCACATCTGACAACACTTATTCTAAACAAGTGTACACCAGAAAATGTGACCCTATTAACGTTTGTTCGTTTTTTAATTGATCTTTACTCAGCAAGCGGCGTCTGGCTGACATTGCTGTCAGTAAATCTCTCCTTCTCTCCGAATCCTGATCTGAAATTTTCAATCGAAGCTTCGTTGTTACAAATCATTCGCACTTTTACTCCTAAAAAACTTGCGTTTGATAGTAATTCGTATTTATACTGGCATCAGTTTCTTAACAACAACTCAGGTGAGCTTAAATGTACGTATGTATCTGCAAAGGAGTGACTGACCGCGACATCGTTGCTGCTGCTGAGCAAGGTGCTACCCGCATGAGCCAATTGAAAGAGTGCACAGGTCTCGGAAGTCAGTGCGGCAAATGTGCTCGTGATGCCAAGGCCATCTTTAACGAAGCCAAGCAGACTGCCGCTCAGATGAGTCACCTTTTCTCGGCTGCCTGAGAGTCAGCCTGAGTAACCAGATTCGTTACTATTTCGACCTACATTAAGCCATGAATACCTCTCATTCATGGTAGCAGAAAGCCCAAATAAGGGACTGAAAACTAAATCGTTTTCAGTCCCTTATTTTTTTCACCCCAAAGCTCCCTAATCGTTTGACTCAAGACCAAATCAGTATCCAGAATAGAGTCATACTCACTCACAGGGAGACGCTGGCAATGAAAGGCGACGCTAAGGTTATCGAACACCTCAATACAATTTTGGCCAATGAACTGGTGGCCATCAATCAGTACTTCCTGCATGCGCGCATGTACAAAGACTGGGGACTCAAGAAGATTGCAGATCACGAGTACCACGAGTCAATTGATGAAATGAAACACGCAGATGTCCTGATCGAGCGCATCCTATTCCTGGAAGGCCTGCCCAATCTTCAGGATCTGGGGCGTCTCATGATCGGCGAAAACACCAAAGAAATGATCGAGTGTGACTTAAAGCTTGAGATGAAGGCCATCCCCGACCTGCGTGATGCAATTGCTTACTGTGAAGAGGTCAAAGACTACGTCAGCCGCGACATGCTGAACGAGATCCTTGAATCAGAAGAAGAGCACGTCGACTGGCTTGAAACCCAGCTGAGCCTCATCGATAAGATCGGCATCGAGCGTTACCAGCAGTCCCAGCTGGAAGAAGACGACGACTGATCAGTCTATCGCGTACTAAAAAAGCCCCGTCAGGTTCACCTGACGGGGCTTTTCTATGTTAGGAATGGCTCCGTGAGGAGCCGGGCTGACTGATCAGTACAGAGACAACCAGTCTGCCTTCAACATACCTTCACGGATACGCTGAGGGTGGTTACCCACATCAATGCGCTTGATCTCTTCACGAGTCGCGTAGTTGATAACAGATACCTGATCAGTCTCACTCCAGGAGATCAGACAGTTCTCACCACTGCGGTCAGATACTGCCCAGTAGGCCTTCTTACCCAGACCTTCCAGAATGGTGTACTCGAACGTTTCGCGGTCAACGATCGCCGCGTAGTCATCCATGGTGCCAGCTACACAAAGAGCCGAATCATCTGCACTCATCGCAAGTCCGTGATGCGCAGAATCATTCACGTAGTAAACCTTAGGCAGGTAAGGAACCATATTCGGTAGCTCCGCCAGACGCGTGATGGTTTCCGTCTCCATATCAAACTCAACCAGGCCATGCAGGAACGACAACTGGAAATAGAAGAAGCGATAATCGCTGGTGTGTGCCATCGGGCGAATCGACGGGCTCAGATCACCGAGGCCAGCCTCTTCCAGCTTCGCCTTAATGTCGATATCTTTAACGATCTGTTCGGCTTCTGTGTCGTACACGATGAACTTACGCTCACCACGCGTAGTATCGCGCAGAACCTTGCCATCAAACGGCATAAACACGAAACCAATACTCGAGTGGTAAATATACTTACCATCATCCGAATAGAGGTTTTCGTGCGGTGAATTGCCGGTGGGGAAGCGACCTTCTTCTTCACCCGTATACACATTCAAAAGATGAACAACACTCCCCGTAGACGCCGATACCGCTACCTGAGTACCATCTGGAGACAGCGCCATGTGGTCGGAGCGAACACCATCAACTTCGAAACGCCAGACGATTTCACCGTTGTCCAGATCCAGAGCGACGACATCAGCAAAGCTTGGACGCGATACGATCAGCAGCTCACCATCGTTAGTGCTATACATGTCATCCACGTATTGGTCGTTACCTTCACCAATAAGCTGACGGATACCGAGAAATACCGTGTAGCGCCAGAAGTCAGCTTTGATTTCCTCCATACGCTCTTCGTAATCAGGAATCCCGTTAACGCGGCCCAGGATTTCGTAGTTGTCGCCATCGATTACATCGATGGTACCGTCCCAGTTATTACCTACGAAAATAGCCGGACGTAAACCATCAGAGTAGTCAGGCTGATCAACAACGACCTCTTCTTCCTCTTCAGCAGGAGGCGAAGGAAAGAGCCAGTCGAACCAACCAGCCGACGCTGGTGCAGAGAATACGGCCGCCGCTGACGCAAACGCCAGTGTCAGGCCTGTTTTACGGAAGTTCATAGTAACCCCAGATATTTATCATTATTTTTATGGTGTGTTTTCACACAGATCAATGATGCTACTTCCTTCGCTTGCAGACCTTCAACCGGTTGGCCAGATATGACGTATCCCTTGTCTACTCTGGCGTGAATAGAGGCGTTAACCAATGAAAATCCCCCCTGTTACCCGTCACCTCAAACATTGCCCCGATATTGCGCACATGCACCACAAGGTTACATCAGCAGCCCCAGATAGACGTTTGAACTGTTTTGGGGCCTAAACAGATTCCGCTGCTTTGATTTAATTCTTCTTTAGCTTCTGAAGTACAAGCGATTGAAAACTAATATTTTTTTAAATTCAGATTTCAAAAGATAAAAAATTTAGCCCCCTAAACAGTTAAAAAAGTGGCCTGCACGTTGCAGTGAAGAATTTACGGCATTGAAAAAAATCAGCCGATAATTCGCTGACAGAGTACAAGAGTGCTCTCTCATGACAGGCAGGAGACTTTATGTCTGACCACTGGCAAGAGACATTAAGCTTCGCGAAAAATATTCGTCGCGAACTGCATCAGCGCCCGGAGTTAAGCTGGGAAGAGCATGCGACAGCAGAAAAAATCCGCACCGTCCTCACTGACCTTGGAATACGTTGGAAAAAATGCGCAACAACCGGCACGGTAGCCGTACTGAATGAACAGGGTTCAACCCCTGCCATTGCGTTGCGCGCTGATATCGATGCACTGCCCATCAATGAAGACACCGACGCCGACTGGTCATCGACCAGTTCAGGCTGTATGCACGCCTGTGGTCACGACGGCCATACCGCTGTTCTGTTGGCCACAGCTCGCTGGTTAAAACTGCACGAGAGCGAACTATCCCGTCAGGTTATCCTGTTATTTCAACCCGCCGAAGAAGGCGGTCATGGTGCCCGTGAGATGATTCGCGAGGGCGCACTCGAAGGCGTCAGCGAAATCTATGGCTGGCACAACTGGCCCGCATTTCCTTATGGCTCCATGGCCTGCCCTGATGAACTGGTCATGTGCGGTAACGGTACGTTTGATATCCATTTATCAGGGAAAGGTGGACACGCCAGTCAACCGGAAGTCTGCAACGATGTGGTATTAGCCGGCTCTGCCATCGTGGTCGCCATGCAGCAAGTGGTCAGCCGCCGCTTACCGCCCCAGGCAAACGCCGTCGTCAGCATTACCCAGTTTAACGCCGGTAGCGCCCCTACGGTATTGGCTGACAGTGCGACCATCGCTGGCAGCATCCGTGTGCCTGACGAAGCAACCCGTGAACTGATCAATCAGTCGATAACGATGACCGCAGAAAATACGGCAGCGGCCTATGGTGTTGAGTGCCAGGTAACACATCACGGGCGCTACCAGGCCACTATTAATCATCCGGCACAGGCACAGGCAGCACGCGCTGCCTGGACTGAACTTTATGGCGACAAAGCGCTTGATCATGGCCGACCGATGCCGGTCATGGCCTCAGAAGATTTCAGCTACTATCTACGGGAAATTCCCGGTGCATTTGCACTGATCGGCAGCGACGATGGTCGCCGTAACCCTTACCCATGCCATAGCCCACATTACGACTTCAACGACCGACTGATCGAAGATGTTTGTCGTTGGTTCTGTCGTTTAACTGGGATGCGCACTCCCCCCTGAGGTCCAATCCACTCCGATAACAACATTTATTAACGAGAGGATCAGACTCATGACTATTTTTGAGCAGCGCGAATCAAATGTGCGCGGCTACAGCCGCGTTTACCCTGTTACTTTTACGACCGCTAAAAACGCACGCCAGACCGATGATACTGGCAAGGAATATATCGACTTCTTTGCTGGCGCAGGTGTGCTGAATTTTGGCCACAATAACGAAGCCATGATTAACGCCATGATCGACTATATGAAAAACGACGGCGTACTTCATAGTCTGGACATGCAGACCAGCGCAAAAGCTGAGTTTATGCAGACCTTCACGGATCTGATTCTTGAGCCGCGCAATATGTCGCACCGCATACAGTTTATGGGGCCAACCGGAACCAATGCGGTAGAAGCTGCGATGAAAATCGCCCGACGTGCCACCGGCAGAACCGAAATTCTGGCCTTCAGCCAGGGTTTCCACGGCATGACGCTGGGATCGCTGGCTGCTACAGCAAACGAGTATTTCCGTAACGCCTCTGGCGTACCACTCAATCACGTCCGCCACGAAGCCTTTGGCTGCGAAGTTCCCTGCAGTGGTTGTAACCAGGGATGTGGCCTTGAAGCTCTCGATCACCTTCGTGCGCGTTATCTCAATACCTCAAGCGGCATGGCCAAGCCTGCGGCCATCTTACTGGAAACCATTCAGGCGGAAGGTGGTGTGAATGTCGCCGGAAAAGAGTGGATGAAAGGTGTCGCCGCCCTCGCAAAAGAGCTCGGTGCGGTTCTGATTATTGACGATATTCAGGTCGGCTGCGGTCGTACAGGTAATTACTTCAGCTTCGATGATTTGGGCGTGATGCCGGATATCGTCTGCATGGCAAAAGGGGTCGGTGGTATCGGTACGCCGATGGCGATGAACCTTGTCCACCCTGAATTGGATAAGCACTGGTCGCCGGGTGAGCACACAGGGACTTTCCGAGGCCAGAACCTCTCCTTCGTTGCGGGTAAGGTTGCCCTCGATTATTTCCGGGATGACGACTTCATGAAGGAAGTAAAAGATAAATCAGTATTGGTTGATCAATACCTGCAGCCACTGCTCCACGCGGATAAAAGTCTGCAATTACGTGGCAAAGGCATGATCTTCGGGTTGGACATGGGTTCCGGTGAGCGCAGTGCTGCCGTGGTTCAGGAATGCTTTAAAAAAGGATTAATCATTGCGGCCTGCGGAACGGGAGGCAAAGTCCTGAAAATTATCCCACCGCTGACCATCCCAAAATCTGACTTAATTGCAGGCCTGGAAATTCTGACTGAATCTGTCCGCAGCGTTATGGAGAAAGCCGCATGATTGAACGTGATGATATGACTTTCCCGCACGAAGAGTACGTGCGCCGGATCGAAGAGCTGCGCCAGCGGATTCAGGAACGACACCTGGATGCCGTCGTTATTTCTGACCCTGAAAATATCATGTACCTGACGGACTACCAGACCACAGGGTACAGCTTTTTTCAGGCCCTGGTAGTACCGCTCGAAAAAGAACCTTTCATGATTACGCGCGCACTCGAAGAATCGAACGTTATTGCCCGAACCTGGGTGGAGGTCACACGACCGTACCCGGATACGGGTGATGCCATTCAGATGCTGGTCGATGCATTGCGCGAATTTGGGCTCGCAAATAAGCGTATTGGCTATGAGCGTAACAGTTACTTTTTCCCGGCTTACCATCAGGATGTCATTCACACATCACTTAAAGATGGAAAGCTCCTCGACTGCTTTGGCATTGTTGAAGAAGGACGGGTGTGTAAATCACGGGCCGAAATCGAAATCATGAAACGAGCGGCCGTCGCTACCGAAGCCGGCATGGTCGCAGGTATCGAAGCCTGTCATGCCGGTGCCACCGAGAATGAAGTCGGTGCTGCCATCAGCGCAGCCATGTTCTGCGCCGGTGGTGAATTTCCCTCGGTCATGCCTTACGTGACGTCCGGCCCCCGTACCATGATCGGTCATGCGACCTGGGAAGGTCGTGTTATTCAGCCCGATGAGCATGTATTTCTTGAAGTGGGTGGCTGCTACCGCCGTTACCACACGGCCATGATGCGTACCGTCATGCTGGGTAATATGCCCGACTCTATGTACCAGGCACAGGAGACCATGAAAAAGGCGCTAGATGCCGTGCACAACATCGTTCAACCCGGCATGACAGTGTCGGACGTTGATAACCTGGTGCGCAATATTATTTCAGATAATACCGTGGGGGCCCGCCTGATAACCCGCTCAGGCTATTCAATTGGTATTGCCTTCCCACCAAGCTGGGATGAAGGCTATATCGTCAGCCTGAAGCAAGGTGACGGTACTGTGCTTAAAGAAGGTATGACCTTCCACCTGATCCCGTGGATGTGGGGCGTAGATGGCGATAAAACCTGCGGTATTTCAGACACCATTCACGTCACAGAAGACGGTTGCGAATCTTTCTTCTCGCTGGACCGGGATTTTACTGTAAAGCCTGAAGAAACACACAAAAATGCAGCCATTGATCTTGGTACTGCCCGATCAAAAAAAGGAGAAAAAAGTAAGTCATCCACCGGTGAAAATAGCAAAGAAGTAGCCAGTAAAAGCGACGCGACAGCCTAAGGAGGAATGACCATGCTTAATCCAATTAATCCTACAACCGGCACTGCCCTGCCTGAAGTTGAAACACTGACACTGGCAGAAGCCGAAGACACGGTCGGACAAGCTGTTGCAGCAGCTCCAGCCTGGGCGGCGATGAGCTACAGCGAGCGGGCAAAGTGCCTGATCAATATTGCCGCCGAGATGCGCGAGTCAAAAGAAGAGCTGGCGCAACTGATGGCAAAAGAAATGGGCAAGCCGTTGCGCGAAGGTCTGGGCGAAGTGGAAAAATCTGCTTTCTGCGCGGAATATTACGCCGATAATGGAGAAGCCTTTCTGGAGCCGGAGACACTGGCATCCGACGCCACCGACAGTTACGTCTGCCACCAGCCACTGGGCACCGTGTTAGGGATTCTTCCATGGAACGCACCAGTCTGGCTGGCCCTGCGTTTTCTGGCGCCGGCGTTAATGGCGGGCAACACCTGCGTGATGAAACCCGACCCAAACGTTCCTGAATCTGCCGCCTGTTTAACGCGAATTTTCCAGAAAAACCTGCCCGATGGCGTTATGCAGAATTTACCCATCACAACCGAACTCGTGGGTGATGCCATCGACCATCCGGGCATTAAAGCCGTTTCATTTACTGGCTCAAGTGGCGCCGGTCAGAAAGTCGCAGCACGCGCTGCTGCCGGGCTGAAACCCGCCGTTCTTGAACTGGGTGGTTCAGACCCCTGCATTGTTCTTAACGATGCTGATGTTCAGAAGGCCTGTGACGTCATCACACTGTCACGCATGATTAATGCGGGCCAGTCGTGCATCGCAGCGAAGCGTGTCATCGTTGAAGCTGGCGTTTACGACGACGTCTGCCGCGAATTAACCGAACGTTTTGACGCACTCGAACTGGGAGATCCCTCGCAGGAAAACCAATGTATTGGCCCTATAGCGCGCGAAGACTTACGCGACAAATTGCACAGTCAGGTGATGCGCTCCATTCAGGATGGCGCTGAGTGCTTAACGGGCGGCGAGAAACCAGATATGCCGGGCTTCTTCTATCCACCGACTCTTCTGGCTGGCGTCACTTCTGAGATGGCAGTCTTCCGGGAAGAAACTTTCGGCCCTGTCCTGGCCGTCTGCAAAGCAGCGAACCTCGATGAAGCACTGGTCATTGCCAACGATACCGAATATGGCCTTGGGTCCAGTATCTGGACCGGCAGTGATACCAGCGCACAAAGAGCCGCTCGCGAATTAAACGCAGGCCAGGTAGCCATCAATGGGATCGTCAAAACCGATCCCCGACTTCCTAGTGGAGGTATAGGTAAATCCGGTTACGGACGTGAACTGGGGCCTCACGGTATTCGCGAGTTCGTGAATATCAAACAGATATGGGCAGCCTGAGCGCTGCTCCCACCAGATTCAGCTCATTGACATCGATGTGTTGTTTTCCGTCACTGCTGAGCAGCCATTTATGGCGTGGATACCATAACTGAGCCTACAGGGATGTATTCACGGCGAGTTGTGAAGCAGTGATGGGAAACAAGTTATAAATCACATTGTAGACAGATCACTGGATTGCATCCCGTGACACGACACAAGTACTTCCATGTAGTCTCGAATGCAGCATCCCTGCTGCATACGGTCACGCGACGCTTCCCTGCGATCTTTTATACACCGCGACATCCGCATAAAGGTATGTTGTTTTCCGTCGCTGCTGAGCAACCGTTTATGGCACGGATGCCATAACCGAGCCTACATGGATGTATTTACGGCGAGTTATAAAGCAGTGATGGGAAACAATATAAACATCGCAATCAAGCCAGATCACTGAAATGTGTCTCATGACACGACACGAGTACTTCCCTGTAGTCTCGAATGCAGCATCCCTGCTGCATACGGTCACGAGACGCCTTCCAGAGATCTCTGGTACACCGCGACATCCGCGCAGGGTTATCTTATTTTCCATTTCTGCTGAGCAACCGTTTATGGCATGGATGCCATAACCGAGCCTACATGGATGTGTTCACGGCGAGTTGCGAAGCAGTGACGGAAAACAGTTGTCATGCGACAACCGTCAGGTCAGCACTGCCACGCCCATTCTTACGGGCACTGTCGGCTACCTCGTCGAGGAAGTCCTGACCCCAGTGAGCAATATCGTAGTAACTGACAACGTCATAGGCTTCATTCATGCGTGCCGCCGCATCGTCTGGATGCATCGATAATGCAAAGTAGCAGGTATCTGCCATTTCCGCCGGATCATGCGGGTTACACAATACCGCACCTTTAACTTCGGCAGCGGCACCGGCAAATTCAGACAGCACCAACACGCCCTTGCCTTCAGTTTTACCCTGGGTCGCCACATATTCTTTCGCGACCAGATTCAGACCATCACGAAGTGGCGTAATCCACATTACATCGGCCATTGCGTAGTAGGCCACCAGCTCTTCGAACGGAACAGCACGGAAGAAGAACTGAACGGGCGTCCAACCGACATGCGCATAGCGGCCATTAATTCGACCCACTGCCTGTTCAATCTCATTCTGTAATTCGTTATACACGGTCATTTCTTTCGCTGCCGGTACGCAAACGGTCACCAGAGTGACTTTACCGTGAAGCTCTGGGTGATCTTCGAGTAAGCGCTCAAACGCTTCAAGCTTCGCCGGTATGCCCTTGGTGTAATCCAGGCGTTCGACAGAGAGAACCAATTTAATTCCGTGTAGTTCTTCACGCAGTTCTTTCATGCGATTCTGAATTTCAGGTTTTTCTAACGCGCTATCCACGCGTTTCAGATCCAGCCCAACGGGATGCGCCCCCAGACGAATCGTACGATCATTGACTTTAATTTCTGTGGTCATTTCATCCAGACCTACGGCACAACCATAAGTCAGGAAACGTGGAGCACAGCCTGATTTTTCCGTCACTTCAAACGGCATGACACCTTTTGCCACATCAATAAAGTTTTCTGACTGACGTGGAATGTGGAAGCCAATGTAATCGCACTGCAACAGACTACCGACAATTTCCTTTCTCCATGGCAGTACGTTAAAGACGTCAGCCGAGGGGAAGTATGTATGGTGGAAAAAGGCGATATTTAAATCCGGGCGAATTTCGCGCAGATACGCTGGTACCATCCAGAGGTTGTAGTCATGCAGCCAGACAGTAGCCCCTTCTGCAGCTTCTTTTGCCGTCTGCTCAGCGAACTTACGGTTTACCTCACAGAACACATTCCAGTGATCTTCAACGAAGGTCGCACGCTCCCAGAAGGTATGCAGGGTTGGCCAGAAAGCTTCTTTGGAGAAGCGCTTATAAAAAATGTCGACTTCTTCTTTCGTCAGCCCAACACGCGCCGCAACTAAATTCGGATACTGCTCTTTGTCGACTTCGGTATGAACTTCAAACTCTTTCAAAGACGGATCGGTAATAGACCAGGCGACCCAGGCGCCTTTTCTTCCGTCTTTAAAGAAACTGGCAAGCGTCGGGATAATGCCATTCGGTGAGCGGTGATTACGGCGTTTCATTTCGCCATCTTCGATATATTCTTCGTAGGGTAGGCGGTGGTAAACAATCACCAGATCTGAGGCACCTGGCTCTATGTCATCGCGCCCTTCGGCATCAATCCCCTCAACACCTAAGAAGCCAAAATGACTGATAGCCTCAAGGATACCGCCAGCTCCCGGTGCAGAGGCATGATAAACACGAGCACGGCCTTCGGTAGCTTCCAGCAAACCTTTTTCAGACTCGCCGACACATACACCAATGAAATCGTATTCATACATCGACAGATCATTCAGGGTATCACCTGCGACCATGACATCGGCTTTATCCAGCTTCAGGTGCTCGACCAGTGCCGTCAGCGTCGAGCCTTTATTCACATTGCGCGGTAAAAAGTCGAGATACAAATCTGCGGAATAAAGCACATCGCAATTCAGTGATTCGCCGATTTTCTCCAGTTCTTCTCGATGCTTTTCCATTACGTCTGGCGCGACAAAATAAGAGCAACGACGTTCTTGAGGTACATCCTGACGCACCAGACCTTCAATATGCTCAACGGCCGCATGAATGGTGTATTCGCCCGGCCACTTATCATCAATGCGGCCCTGAACTTCCACCACCGGATGAAGGTTCTCGCCATCAACGACGGTACAGCCCACGTCACAGATAATGTATTCCGGTTGTGGAATAGTCGGGTCTGCCAACAATGGCATCACCGATTCCAGCCCCCGGCCAGTCACAAAAATAAGGTCAATATCGGGATGCGCAGCAATCAGTTGATAAAGCTGCTGACGTTGCTCCTGCGAGCCACCAAGAAAGGTTCCATCAAGATCTGTTGCAAGTAGCATAATTATCTCCGCTGTCCGCACCGCTCTCATTTCAATCAGCGATGATCTGCCGACTGCAGTGCGGGTTAATTAATAACCAGTATGCGACCGCGATTGTGAGATGCTCCGGAGTACCGCCGGGTCAGGGCGACTGGTATCACCGGGCGATTGTAGAAGTACAATCAGTAACAGCCGGAGCTTTTCAGCTTTGAGCTGCCTGAGACGGAGGTGGTTCCCTATCCTCCTCATGAATGTCTGATTCCTCACTTGTTCCCTGTGTTACATCTGGAGTCAGATCTGGCGATTGCTCACTGTCATCCGGATGCATTTCCAGAGCAGTAGGCGTCGTTCTTACCATAGGTACGAACTGAGCTGGTTCACCTGTCGTCTCGTCCTTCTGTCGTTGATGCATTTTCCATACCGCCACCAGGAACAGAGTGCCCTGAACTGCGGCAAAGTACACAGGCAGTGCACTTGCGCCGGTCATGGACATCAATTGCCCACTCAGTGCTGGTCCAATAGCTGCACCAATACCGTGCACCAAGAGTAACGCACTGCCCCCCGGAAGAATGTCCCCGCTTTCCAGATGGTCAATCAAATGAGCAACGGCCACGGGGTACACTGCAAAAGCCAACCCGCCGTACAAAGCGATAGCGCCATAAAGAAATTCCACCGAGGCAAACGACGCCGGGATAATCAGCAACGCAGACACAGCAGCTACGCCAACAATCCCCGCCAGTACACGGCGACGATCAAACCTGTCGGACAGGCGCCCCACCGGATATTGCAGTAGAGCACCACCGATGATGCCCGCTGTAACGAAGGTCGCTACCTCTGACGTGGGCAACCCAATCCGTGAGGCATAGAGCGCACTCATCCCCCAGAATGCCCCCATCGCCAGCCCCGAGAGAAACGCGGCACTGATCGCCAGAGGTGCAATGCGCCAAAGAAAACGTATGCCCAGGCGTTTAACCTGCTGGACTTCTGGAGGGCCAAAGCGTGTACCTGTGACAGGCACCAGAGACAGCGTCACCAATACCGATGCCAGTGCGAAAAGCAGATAACTGGACGCCGGCGCCAGCGACATAAACTGCTGAGAAACAGCTAATGCCCCGAGGTTCACCACCATATAGACGGCAAACACCTGTCCGCGGTTCTGCGGCGGTGTGGTTGCATTCAGCCAGCTCTCAATCACAGTGTAGAGAATCACCAGCGCTGTTCCGGTCAGGATTCTCAGCCCACCCCAGGCCCAGGGTGTGGCAAACGCATCATGGAGAAGTACAGATACAGAACCCACGGCTGCACACATCGCAAAGGTACGGATATGCCCCACTCGCCGGATCAGTGGCAGCGCGAGAAAGGTGCCCACAAAAAAGCCGACGAAGTAACCCGACATGATCAAACCCATGGCCTGATCACTGAAGGATTCTTCGCTGCCCCGCACTGCCAGCAAGGTGTTGAGCAGGCCGCTGCCGAGAAGCAACAGGCTTACTCCAGCCAGCAATGAAAGAACCGGTCGGAGTTGTTTAAGCATGCGATACCTTAACGAATAATTTCTGATCCAGAGAGATCAGCAGGTGACAGACACTTCTTCCAGTGTCTCCGTATCAAGATAGCTTAATACTGCAGTATTAAAGTTAAGATCTACAAAAACCTCACAGTAGTATTCACCGTGACGCCACGCCATATGAACGCTGCTGTCATTACTTGAATGCAGCTCAAATCGGCCATCAAATGCCGGATAGTTAGAGCGGAATTCCATCAGCTTCAGTAAGCGTTTAACGACCGGGCTGGTGAGTGATTCTTTCGCTTCTTCGAGACTGTAATAATGACGATTAATATCACGTAGCTCGCCAGTTTCTTCCATCAGCTCTTCATCATTAACACCGGCCAGCAAGCCAACGTAGTAGACCTGGGGAATACCCGGCGTAAAGAACTGAATCGCCCGCGCTGCAATGTAGGCGTCGTCGTTCTGCATCAGTGCGTCATAGAAAGTACAGGTAATCTGGTAAATCGCCCCAACACTGTGAATATTCGCGGCTGACTTACGCATAATCGGATCGGCACTGCGCTGCTGCAGGTTATCGATCAAAGCAGCAATTTTCTCTTCCGGCAGCACACCTTCAACATCCGGAATACAGATACCATCGTGGGTATCCAGCACGGTCACCATATTGCGCGGACACATACGTAGCCAGTGCTTGAGATAGACGCTGTTGGCATCAAGCAGCGAGAAGAGCACCAGAGGAGGCAGAGCAAAGCCGTAAGGATGCATATCGCGCCGACTGATCGCGTATTGATAGCTGCTGTGGTCATGGACTTCGGGTAAACAGCGCGCTCCGTGTTTCTGCGCAACGGAGTTCACCCAATCGAGATTACGGTAAACATCAGGCTCTACCAGAAAGCAGGTACTACCCACGCGTTTAGTCGTGTAGCCAAAGGCATCGAGACGAAAGAGTTTTACACCTTTTGAAGCGAGAAAACCGATGTAATCTTCCATCAGTTCATAAGTAGCATCCGCCTCATAATTAAGATCGATCTGTTGCTCGGTGAAAGTACACCAGACACGCTCTGTTGAGCCGTCCGCAAAGGTGACCTCACGGAAGGGTTCTTTCTCTTTGCGAATATGAATTTTCGCCATGTCATCCGGTGAAAATTCGCCCATTTTATCGACGCGGACAAATAGCTCAGAGTACTTCGACTCGTCTTTCTTCTGCAGAAAGTCTTTAAATTCTTCCGATTCGTCAGAGATGTGATTCACTGTCAGGTCTGCGCAGATATCGAACTGTGCTGCGATCCGCTCAATGTCTGCCCAGCCGCCATACGCCGGATCAACCTCTTTGTGCGTTAACGGTGAAAAGCCAGCATCGGCATTCGACGGGTAAAACGGCAGTATGTGGACGCCACCCACCGCAGTGCTCAGGTATTGTTCCATGAAGCCCGCGAGGTCTTTCAGGTCTTTACCTATGCGGTCTGGATAGGCAATTAGTTGTACGGCATTTTTCAACGACATAGTGTCCTCCTCTCATTTCACCCTAACGCATGACACAGAGTATTCACCCCTCTATGGCCGATTACGCCCGACGTTCTGGTCATTCTTAAGATGGGGGGAGCTGATCAAGGTTCCTGACACTCTCCAACGCATGACAATGGGTGCGGAAACCCGCTTCAGAAGCGTGCCTCAGGGCCAGTCGTCAAAGCCTGACAAAGTCTCTATCCAATTGACCCGTATAGGGTTTTCGGGTATTTTCGCGAGCGAATGAAAAGACATATGTTATGTAGAGCCAGTGCAGACACGATACTGGCCCAGGCCTGATTTTCAGGTCTATTCTCTTCATACAGACGAGCAGGTTCAGACGGATATCCCGTTCTGTATCGGATCAGAAGCTGGCTAATAAGGACACCCCTTGCTCCCGGTCTTCTGCCTGCATTGAAAGAGTATCTGAATTAAAGGCGATTCCCGAATGACGACAGAAAAGGTCGACGTACTGCTGGTTGGCGGCGGTGCAATGAGCGCAACCCTGGGCACACTGCTACGCAGACTGGACCCATCCCTTCAAATTACCCTGGTTGAACGCCTCGACCACGTAGCACACGAAAGTACAGACGGCTGGAACAACGCTGGCACCGGACACGCTGGGTACTGTGAACTCAACTACACGCCACAAACCGCCGATGGCGATGTCGAAATCGACCGGGCACTGTCGATCAACGCAAACTTTGAAATTTCACTTCAGCTCTGGAGCTATCTGGTACGCGAAGGCGGCCTGCCCGAGCCAAAGAACTTTATCAATACAACGCCACACCTCAGCTTTGTCTGGGGAGAGGAGAACGTTGAGTTCCTGCGTCGCCGCCATGAAAAGCTGAGCGCTCACCATCTGTTCAAAGAGATGGAGTACTCCGAAGATCCAGCTGTACTGGAACAATGGATGCCGCTCGTTATGAAGGATCGCGATCCTTCGGAAAAAGTTGCTGCAACCCGCATTGCCCACGGCACGGATGTCGACTTCGGTTCACTGGCCCGTAACATGGTCAAGAACCTCCAGAACGACGACAACTTCACTCTTTGCCTGAATCATGAAGTCAACGATTTTGACCATTCTAAAGACGGAAGCTGGCACGTTCGCGTGAAAGACCGCAAGTCAGGCAAATCGAAAACCATTCAGGCTAACTTCGTCTTCCTCGGCGCCGGTGGTGGTGCTCTTCCACTCCTGCAGGCTTCAGGTATCGACGAGGCTGATGGCTATGGTGGTTTCCCAGTATCGGGGCAGTGGCTGGTCTGCAAAGACCCTGAGATCGTTGCTCAGCACAGCGCTAAGGTGTACGGCAAGGCTGCGATTGGTGCGCCACCTATGTCAGTACCTCACCTGGATACACGCATTATCAACGGTGAGCCGGCCCTGCTGTTTGGCCCATTCGCCGGCTTCACAATGAAGTTCCTGAAGTCTGGCTCTAAGTTTGACCTGCTTAAATCTGTCAGCGTCAGCAACCTGATGCCTATGATGGATGTAGGTTTTAACAATATGGACCTGACCAAGTATCTGATCAGCGAAGTTCGCCAGTCACATAAAGAGCGCGTTGGTACTCTGCGCGGTTACTACCCAGCTTGCAAAGCCGGCGACTGGACACTGGCCCGTGCCGGTCAACGCGTTCAGATCATCAAGAAAGACGCCAGCGGTCGAGGTAAACTTGAGTTCGGTACCGAACTCGTTGCAGCCAAAGACGGCTCTCTGGCCGCTCTTCTTGGCGCATCTCCGGGCGCATCCGTCGCAGTACAGGCGATGATCGAAGTGCTGGAGCGTTGCTTCCCTGAGAAGATGGCATCAGGCTGGGATAAGCGTCTGAAGGAAATGATTCCTTCTTACGGCGAGTCCCTGAAAAACGATGCAGAACTCCTTGGTCGTATCCGTTCAGAAGTGCTAAGCACTCTGAAGATCGGCGAGTAAACGCCCGCATAACTGAAAAAGCCAGGCGCCTGCCTGGCTTTTTTGTTTCCGCTACCCCGTCGAAATAACTGATCAGCCCTGATATTGGTCGACGCCCCTACTCGCCTTCTTTCGCGGCACGCTGGGACTCTTCAACGTCACGCTCGGCGTCCTTTCGGGATACCGCTCTGGTCTCCTGCTTGATCACACCACCAAACTGCAATACAAGAAAGTTAATCAACGACAGGGTAATCGCAATTTCGTAATAGCTGTACGCCACGGAGACACCAATCGCTCCAGTGTTCCAGATACTCGCAGCCGTTGCTGTACCTGACACATTACTGCCGTTCTTAAGTATTGCACCACCACCAATAAAACCTATCCCGGTAATCAGCCCATACATCACCCGTGCCTCAGCATCGGAACCGTTGTAAACCTGCATCGCCAGCAACATATACCCACAGGACGCCACAGACACCAGAGGAAACGTGCGCAGGCCAACACCTTTGCTTCTGAGTTCACGGTTTACAGCGACCGGTACGGCCAGTAAGAAGGCAATCCCAAGGTGCACAAAGTGATTTAACATTTGTGTCCATTCAAGCTCTGTCATGTAACTACTCCATTAATCTCTCACCATTGAGAGCGCAAAGCACACTACGAGGTTCCTCTGAGTAGCTACTGGACCGTACTGAGTACAAACAACAGGCAAAAAAAACGGCACCTTAAAAGGTGCCGTTTTTTAAACTGCAGGGTTGTGAGTCTTATCCGAAGAACGAGATCATCACACCTGCCGCAACTGCTGAACCGATAACACCCGCAACGTTCGGGCCCATCGCATGCATCAGCAGGAAGTTCTGGCCATTGGCTTCCAGACCCACTTTGTTCGACACTCGTGCCGCCATAGGTACAGCAGAAACACCTGCAGAACCGATGAGTGGGTTGATTGGATCTTTGGACAAAGCATTCATGATCTTAGCCATCAGAACACCTGCCGCAGTACCTACCATGAACGCAACCAGACCCAGAACGATAATCGCCAGAGTGCTGCCATTCAGGAAGGCGTCAGAGCTCATTTTGTAGCCTACTGACAGACCCAGGAAGATGGTCACGATGTTGATCAGTGCGTTCTGTGCGGTATCGCTCAGACGCTCAACAACACCAGATTCTTTCATCAGGTTACCGAAGCAGAACATCCCCAGCAGCGGTGCTGCTGAAGGCAGCAACAGTGCAACCAGAATCAGTACCGCGATCGGGAAGACGATTTTCTCGCCTTTTGTCACCGTACGCAGCTGTTCCATCTGGATCTTACGCTCAGCTTCTGTGGTCAGAGCCTTCATAATCGGAGGCTGAATCAGAGGAACCAGCGCCATGTATGAGTACGCAGCAACCGCAATCGCACCGAGCAGCTCAGGAGCCAGCTTAGATGCAATAAAGATCGAGGTTGGGCCATCTGCACCACCGATAATACCGATCGCAGCGGCCTGCTGAACGGTAAAGTCCATCAGACCAGCGTCGGTCAGGAGCACCGCCCCAGCAACGGTACCAAAGATACCAAACTGAGCAGCAGCACCGAGCAGCAGTGTTTTCGGGTTAGCCAGAAGCGGACCAAAGTCAGTCATTGCGCCAACACCCATGAAAATCAACAGAGGCGCAACGCCGCTGGCGATTGTCACACTGTAGAAGGTGTAGAGCATACCATTTTCAAAACCAGCTTCTTTACCCAACAGGAGCGCCTTCTTGTACAGCGCTGATTCTGCGCTGTGATACGCATCCAGTATATTGTGCACAGTCGCATCAGCCGCCAGACCGAACAGGTCTCGGAACTGAGCAAGCAATGCAGGATCAGCAGAACGGATTGCACCTTCAGCCGCAGACCAACCCAGGCCAGCACTCGGGATGTTTACCATCAGAGTACCAACTGCGATTGGCAGCAGCAGAAGCGGTTCAAAACCTTTCTTGATGGCCAGGTACAGCATACCGAAGCCAACCAGCATCATGAACGCCTGACCACCCTCAATGTGGGCGATACCAGTGTCATTCCAGAGGCGGAGTAAACTTTCCATCAGTCAGCTCCCATTAACCCAGTGTGTAGAGGGTGTCACCCACTTTCACAGCAGCACCTTCGGTGGCTGTCACACTGCCGACGGTACCCGCGCGAGGTGCTCGCACTTCAGTTTCCATCTTCATGGCTTCAAGGATGATAACGACATCACCTTCATTCACAGCCTGGCCTGGCTGAACCAGTACTTTCCAGACGTTACCAGCCAGTGGAGCAGAGATAGGGTCACCACCGCCCGCAGCAACTGGAGAAGACGTCGCAGCACCAGCGTTACCTGAGTCACCACCGAACGACATCGGCGCGCCATTCACTGGAGCCAGGTCGGTCACGTCACCGCCGTCGTCAACTTTAACAACGTACTCGTTGCCATCAACAGTCACAGTGAAGGTGTCTTCATCAGCGCCTTTTGGAGCTGGCTCAAACGCGTCTGGGTTATTGCGGTTCTCAAGGAACTTAGGCGCAATCTGAGGGAACATAGCGTAGGTCAGTGCATCGTCGATCTTGTCGGCAGACAGCTCGATACCTTTCTCTGCTGCAAGCTTATCGACATCAGCGATCACTTTATCGAGTTCGTTTTCGATCAGATCAGCCGGACGACAGGTGATGGCTTCTTTGCCATCCAGAACACGAGCCTGAAGCTCAGCGTTCATTGCCGCAGGAGCCGCACCGTATTCGCCTTTCAGGATACCCTGAGTCTCTTTCGAGATAGACTTATAACGCTCGCCTGTCAGAACGTTGAGTACTGCCTGAGTACCAACAATCTGAGACGTTGGAGTCACCAGAGGGATATGCCCCAGGTCTTCACGAACGCGTGGGATTTCTTTCAGAACGTCGTCGAACTTGTCAGACGCACCCTGCTCGCGCAGCTGGTTTTCCATGTTGGTCAGCATGCCACCTGGCACCTGAGCAACGAGGATACGGCTGTCAGTGCCGCGCAGTGCGCCTTCAAACTTAGCGTACTTCTTACGGACGTCACGGAAGTAAGCAGCAATTTCTTCGATCAGCAACAGATCCAGCCCTGTGTCGCGATCCGTACCCGCCAATGCCGCAACAACAGATTCTGTTGCCGTGTGGCCGTAGGTCATCGACATAGAAGAGATCGCAGTATCAACGCGGTCAATACCCGCTTCGATCGCTTTCAGAATGGTCATGTCAGACATACCCGCTGTCGCGTGTGCGTGCAGCTGAACTTCAAGGTCAGTCTGTGACTTCAGACGAGATACCAGCTCGTAAGCCTGGTACGGCGTCAGGATGCCGGCCATATCTTTAATGGCGATGGAATCAGCACCCATATCTTCGATCTGTTTTGCCAGATCAATCCAGGAATCCAGAGTGTGGACCGGACTGGTGGTGTAAGACAGCGTACCCTGCGCATGCTTGCCTTGTTTCTTAACAGCTTTCAATGCTGTCTCAAGGTTGCGCGGGTCGTTCATTGCGTCGAACACACGGAAAACGTCTACGCCATTGGTAGCCGCACGCTCTACAAACTTTTCAACCACGTCGTCAGCGTAATGACGGTAGCCAAGCAGGTTCTGACCACGCAGCAGCATCTGATGCTTGGTCTTTGGCATTGCTTTCTTGAATTCGCGGATACGATCCCATGGATCTTCACCGAGGAAGCGGATGCAGGAGTCAAATGTTGCGCCGCCCCAGGACTCAAGTGACCAATAACCAACCTGGTCGAGTTTTTCAGCAATAGGGAGCATGTCATCGATACGCATGCGGGTCGCCAGAATAGACTGGTGAGCATCACGCAGGACGACGTCGGTAATACCTAATGGTTTCTTAGAATCGGTCATGGATGATGGCCTTTTCTTCCGTAAACGTTGTTAATTAACGTTGAGTTCTTCTTATATCGCGCCTTACTTTTGGCGGGCACGATGCTCTTTTACTGCCGCAGATAATACTTTTAACAACTGCGGATCCACCCCTGTGGTCTGTGGCGCTGGGGCTGGTTTAGCCGCTGGCACTTCTACCTCAGGAGCAATTTTGTTCACAATTCTGGACATGGCTCCAGTAACGAACACCAGCATTGTCAGAAAGACAAATACGACGCCCATACCGAAAATCATCAGCTCCAGACCTTGTGATACGATGCTTGGCTCAGCCATGCAGGCGCTCCTCAAATTGGTCTCTGTGGATCTCTCCGTATCCGTCTGGCAGACATAAAACGTCCTGCCACGGAGTCCGGCAAGCTGCGCTAGAGTACTTAACTTGACCAGCCAAAGCAACCGCCCAAAACGGCCACAGGCCGCTCATGCACTGGTCGGCGGTAGCATATGCGCTGACAGCTCGCGTATACTCGCGCGCCACTCAACAACACTTTCCCCGAGACAGATCAATGTTTACCGGAACCCTGCCTTTCACAGATACTCATCGCCCTTATATTGCTCTGGCGCCGATGGAAGGCCTGATGGATGGAACATTCCGGGAGCTGCTGACCGCCGTAGGCGGCATTGATCATTGCGTCACAGAGTTCATCCGTGTGACGCAACAAGTGTTTCCATCGAAAGTGTTCTACCGTCTCTGCCCCGAATTACACAACGGCGGGCGCACCCTCGCAGGCACACCAGTCCACGTCCAGCTGCTCGGCAGCGACCCTGAACTCATGGCAGGCAATGCTGCAAAAGCTGCTGAGCTGGGTGCCCTTGCCATTGACCTGAATTTTGGTTGCCCGGCAAAGACTGTCAACCGCAGCCAGGGCGGCGCTGTATTACTGCAATACCCGGACTTCCTGAATCGCATCGCCAGTGCGGTACGCGATGCAGTGCCAGCGCACATCCCTGTCAGTGCTAAAATGCGCCTGGGCTTTAAAGACAAGAGTCTTGCACTTGAGAATGCATCTGCACTCGCCTCGGGAGGGATTCAATGGTTAACGGTTCACGCCCGCACGAAAACAGAAGGCTATAAGCCACCGGCTTACTGGAAATGGATTGCCGACATCAAGCAAGTGGTTGATATTCCGGTACTCGCCAATGGTGAAATATGGACGCCTGAGCAGGCACAACAATGCCAACAGGAAAGTGAATCTGATCTTTTGATGATTGGACGGGGTCTGGTAGCCACGCCTGATCTGGCGCGGGTGATTAAAGAACCCGGCTATGAGCCCATGACATGGCAGCAACACCTTGGATTGCTGGAGAAACTATCAGAATCTCTGGAACACTTAACGGATAAGCAGCTCACGGACAGGCTGAAACAATGGCTGCACTATTTTTCGATGCATTCAGAGACGATTAAATCCGTCTTCGATACGGTAAAGCGCGAACGCTCGAGGGAAGCATTTTTTAACAAGATAAAACAAGCGTCCGGTTCAAGCCTGTAGCGGACTTTGCTTATCTGAATGCCAGTCTAACTGCCGCGCTAACTGACCTGCAGTGCAGGCCAGTTGGCAGGTCAGTTAACAGGATAGAAATCAGGAGTTCAGATCTGCCGTCAGATCATTCACACCGGCTTCTTTTAACAGTGAATCTACCAAAGGTGCCATGGCGCGATGCTTCAGGGCGCTATCGACCAAAGCCTCAGGTAAGCTTAGTCCGGCTTCTTTGTCTGCACTCAGAATACCTTTGTGGCCACCCTCGCCCAAACCACTGAGCCCATCGATTGATACGATCTTCATACCGTCGATATTCTCCAGAGGCTTGACGCTTTCACGGATAATCATTGGCAGACTCTCGTGCAGGCTCAATACACGCTTCAGTGCAATCTGTGCTTCGCTGAGGCTGTTCAGTGCCTCATTCATTGCACGCTGACCTTCTGCATCTACGATGTATTTCTCACGGTCAGCTTCAACCCGGACGCGAATCGCATCTGCTTCGGCCTGTGCCTGCAAGCGCAGCGCCTCGGCTTTGTCTTCGGCTGCAAATTTCTCAGCTTCGGCTGATACTTTCACACCCGTCGCCTGACGTTCAGCTTCTTTCTTGGCTTCGATCAGTTCGATCTCTTTTTCACGCTCGGCAATTTCTACCTGCTTCGCAGTCGTTACTTTCTCTTCGGCTTTTACTGCTTCTGAGCGGGCTACGTTAGCTTCCTGATCAGCCAGCGACTGCTCTTTCGATTTCTGAGCAACGGCAATGGCACGTTCCTGCTGAGCAATCTCCAGAGATTTCTGTTTCTCAATTTCGCGCTCTTCCAGTTGGCGTTCACGCTCAATTTCCTGCTCACGGAGGCGACGCTCTTTCTCAATTTCCAGCAGACGAGTGGTTTGCTCCGCTTCAATACGGGATTCATCGACCTCACGTTTTGCAATGATCTCAGCCTGCAATGCAGTACGCTCTTTGTCTGCTCTTTCTTTTGCGATATCCGCTTGCTGCTGTGCTTCGCGATTTTCAATTTCACGCTGCTGATCCATTTGTGCATAACGGACTTCACGCTGAATTTCGAGACGCTGGCGTTCGGCCTCCAGATTCTTGGTTTCAATCTGAACTCTGGTCTCCTGCTCTACATCGTTCACCTCCTTACGACGTGCTTCGATGGAGCGGGTCATTCTCGAAAGACCTTCGGCATCGAACACATTGTCCTGCTGGAAGAATTCACGCGGAGTCTGGTCCAGCCCTGTGAGCGATACCGACTCGAGCTCCAGACCATTCTTTAACAGGTCTTCACTCACGACCTGCTGCACTTTCTGAACGAACTGGCTGCGCTGCTCGTGCAGCTCGGCCATTTCCATTTCAGCCGCTACGGAGCGTAGAGCATCAACAAATTTACCCTCGATCATTTCTTTCAGAGCTTCAGGGTCAAGCGTGCGCGCACCCAGTGTCTGAGCGGCGTTTGCGATCGCATCATTCTCTGGCTTTACACGCAGATAGAATTCAGCCAGAACATCAACACGCATACGATCTTTAGTAATCAGTGCCTGCTGTTCCTTGCGGGATACAGCCAGGCGCAAGGTATTCATATTTACCGGAATCACTTCATGAAGTACCGGTAATACCATTGCCCCACCATTCAGAATTACTTTTTGTCCGCCCATACCAGTACGAACAAAAGACCGTTCTTTAGACGCTCGGGTATATAACCGGGAAAAAATAATACCGACCACCAGCAGCGCAACAAACAACACTACTGAAATAAAAATAATTGAACCAAGATTACTCATTTTTCTTCAATTCCTTATGAGGGATTCACTAATATTTATACCTGCCCCAGATTCGGGTTAGCAGGTTCTATCACTTTAAACGTCGCCCCAGCAGACTCGACCAGGAGTACTTTGTCGCCCTGTTTAAAAACAACGTCTTCCATTGGCTCGACCATGACGTAATGGGTAGTGCCGTGACGATCCTTAAAACGGGCTTCCGCCGGAGAATTCTGACGAGCTTCACCTATGGTGATGACCGCAACGCGACCCACAAAGGTGCTGGAGGAAATAGATTCCGTCTCGTCTTTGAAAACGACTTTAGCTAATACTCCATTGCATCCACGCACCATTGGTAGCGCAGCAACGACTGCCAGGGGCGAAGCAATTAATGCGGGTAACGTAAAGCCCAGGATACTTTCGAGAACTGACTGAAGAACCAACCCGGCAAGCCCAAAAGTAGCGAGAAAGATAACCAGAAGTACTAACGCAGGGACCTGCCCGAAACGAATCCAGCCAAGAAAACTGGTCAGTACCCCTCCCGAACTGATATTCCCGTCAATATCAAACTCAACATCGGGAAGCAGACTGTCTATCGCTTCGGACATACCCGCACCGATGACCGTCAACACGCCTTCAGTCAGAGCAATAATCAGCATCAGCATCAAAGCGACACTGAACGGGAAATTATTATCGGCGAGCAGAAATTCCATTTACGATTCCGACTTAATACGTGCTAGACGTTCTTTAATACGGTTACTGCGCGACAGTGATTCCAGCTCGGCTAACTTAGCAGCATCCTGATTTCCACTGACGCCCGGTGCACCGGCATTATTCATCACACGGTTAAACGCTGCCGTAGCTTTCTCTAAACGGCGGGAGGGTTCGCTACTACCTGGAACACCGGGTTCACCAGAAGCCTGCGCTTCTGCTTTCCGGTACTCTTCCTTCGCTTCTTCCATTTCACGCTTTTTCGCCTGCAGAGCCTGAATGTAAGAATTCAGTTCAACAATTTCAGCATCGGCATCAGTAATTGATTTCTCAACCACCGGAAGCATGGCCTCTATGTCCATCTGACGAGCGATCGCTGCTTCTGCAAGGTCATCGCGACCTTCGTTGACGGCAATTTCAATCTGCTCCTGAAGCTCAACATGGCGGGCGTTATCTTTATTCAGAGACTGGCTGCTGAGATAACGGGCTGCTTCTGTCTTGCCTAGCTGCTGCCTGACTTCTTCAATGGCTTCGTCAATTTCGCGGATCGTCTGCTCCATTACCATAACGGGTGCGACATTCTCCAACGAATCGATCAGGGTATTTGCGGATGCTGCTACCAGGCGCCCGATTCTTGCGATGTATCCTTCCGGCATAATGTATTCCTCAGTGTGTCGTTAATCTATTCAGTCAGAGTTTCAATCAAATGAAGAAGCCGCTGTTTACGGTCGACATCGACGTCTTCAAGACGATTAGCATGTTCAGATATCAGAGCAGGTAGCAGTTGCTTAACCAATTGCTCAGCTACAGGGAGTAATCTCTGCTCCAGGTTTCTCAGAAAGGCATCATCACGCATCGTGGCCTGTACGCAAGCTGCGGTCTCTGCTACCCCAGCGAGCAGGGCTTCACAAACATCACTGCGTGATTCAGGGTCAGATTTACATTCTGCAAGGATCGGCGCTGCTACTTCTGAAGACGACAAGTAGGCTCGGGCAAAACTTTCGGAGCCGACCTGCTCCCGAGCCATACGAATAAGCTCGCGTACTTTTTCACTCTGGGTGACAGCACCATTTTGCTCAATACGCATAAGATACGCGTAATCTTCCGGAGACAGTCTGACGCTGATGGATTGGGATTTATTGAGCACCCTACTCTCCTTGAGGTTGGCTTTCCTTGTTTGCATACAAATGTATACACCCTTGGAGGTATCGGTCAAGCACTTTCGTGATAGCGAACACCTATCGGGATAATGGATAAGATCAAATATGATAATGATTCTCAAGTGCTATTCTAAAGTTCTTAAAGCAACCTACAGCGAGATCAGCCTCATGACTAAGACTATCAGCTTTGCCATTATGCACTTCGCCATTGCCTTTTCTGTGGCTTACGCCTTGAGTGGCAGCTTTATTGTTGGTGGGGCAATCGCTATCGTGGAGCCCGCCATTAACACAGTCGGGTACTACTTCCACGAGAAGATATGGGCCCGCCGTCACGTTGCGGCTCAGACCTTTGATATCAGCCAGAATGGAGCTGCGATGGTCAAAGCCTGATATCCTGACTCCCCATATTCGCTAACCATGGCCTTCAGATGACATCCAGAATTTCCCTGTTTGCAGACGTACAGAACATTTATTACACCTGCCGGCAGGAATTCGGGCGTCACTTTAATTACCGGGCGTTGTGGGATGAGCTGATAAAGGGCCGTGAACTTCATACCGCCGTCGCGTATGCAATTGATCGTGGCGATGCCGGGCAGATGAACTTCCAGCGCATATTGAAAGACATTGGCTTTCACGTGCGCCTGAAGCCTTATATTCAGAGACGCGATGGCTCAGCTAAGGGCGACTGGGACGTCGGTATTACCATCGACCTGCTGGATGCCGCTCCGTCGTCAGATATCATCGTGTTGTTATCTGGTGACGGAGATTTTGATCTGGCGCTGAAACGTGCCCGAAGAGACGGTGCGCAATGCTGGGTAGTCGGCGTTGAGGCTCTGACGGCAAAGTCTCTGATCGACGCCGCAGACCGGTTTATCCCCATTACAGAGGCGCACCTGTTACCTTCAGGGTAATGAGTAAAACCGGGTTTAACTCTCAGCCAGAACGACCACTCTCAGTGGGGCCGGGTAGCCTTCCGCCGTTTTGTTACGATCTTCCGGATCGAGAAAATCAGGCAGCGAATTAAAGCGCATCCAGTCAGTGCTGCGTTGCTCTTCCAGCGACGTCTGATTCAAATCTACGAGCCTGGGGTTCTTTAAGCCCGCGCGGCGGCACCATAAAAGCAGTGTTTCCACAGAAGGCAAAAACCAGACATTACGCATCATGGCATACCTATCTTCGGGCATCAGTACTTCACCCAGCTCACCATCTATCACCAGAGTTTCGAGTACCAGTTGGCCACCCGGGCGCAATGTATCCCGTAATTCCTGCAAGTGATCAATCGGGGATTTCCGGTGATACAGCACCCCCATAGAGAAGGTGGTATCAAACGCGCGTAGTCGTGGTGGCACGTCTTCCATACGTAGCGGCAGGAGATCGATGCTTAACGTCCCATGGGCGCGTTCTGCGTAGCGTTTGTACGCCTGAAACTGCATTAAAAACAGGCGTGACGGATCAATACCAATCACCCGCCCGGCACCGTCTCCCAGCATGCGCCACATGTGGTAGCCAGAACCACAGCCGACATCGAGAATATTGCGCCCTTTTATGGGGGCAAGATGCGGAGCCACCCGATCCCATTTCCAATCTGACCGCCATTCAGTATCGACGTAGGTATCAAAGAAGCGGAATGGGCCTTTACGCCACGGCATCAGGCCGCGCAGCCCCTGCTCCACAGCATCGCGCTGTGCATCATCAAGCTGAGTTTTGGTCAACGCAAGATCATAGGATGTGAGGTCACACGCTTCTGGTGTAATTGCTGGGAGTCTATCCAGCGCCTCCAGCCATCTCGCCTGGTCGCCGTGTTCTTTATCATGAAGAAACGTCTGTAACTGTTCGCGCAGAATATTGCCCCACGGGCTGAATTTCCCTTCACAGAGAAACGCGTGAACATCATCAAACCATGGCAGCAAAGAGTTGTCGGCGGCAGTCATTTTTTATCGATTTATTTAGCTTTTTATTTAACTATTTATTTAACAGCGAGGTAAGAAACAAAATTAAAACACTGATACCAGCGAATCACCTGAGAGAAACCAGCTGCTTTCAGTCGGTCACGATGCACTTCTTCAGTTTCAGGAATCAGTACGTTTTCGATGGCACTGCGCTTCTGTGCTATTTCAAGATCCGAATAGCCGTTAGCACGCTTAAAATCATGGTGCAGAGTATCCTGAATGCTCTGTTCACTGTCTGAAAATGCTATTTTTTCAGACAGAATAAGTGCGCCACCGTCACAGGTAGCCTCTGCAATACGCGAGAGAAGGCTCAGACGTTTTTCAGGTTCTATAAATTGCAGAACAAAATTTAGTGCAGTTACTGAAGCGTTTTCTATCGGATGTTCACAAATATCGGCGCAGATCAGGTCAACCTCTGGACCATCATCGTCGAGAGCAAGGTAATGTCCAGCGCGTTCCAGCATAGACTGTGAATTATCAATACCGATGATTCTGCAATCGCTGTTCTTCAGTGCATGACGCATGGCCAGAGTCACCGCCCCCAGAGAACAGCCCAGGTCATATAAGTTCGTCCCCGGCTGCGCATAGCGGGCTGCAATAATGCCCGACATCGCCACGGTCTCAGCGTATCCGGGTACCGAGCGTTTGATCATATCCGGGAAAACACGGGCGACTGCGCTGTTAAACTCAAAGTCGGCTACCGATTCATGCGGCCGGGTATAAATATCGTCTCTTTCGCTCATGAGTCTGACGTCTCTTTCTCTGAAGGTGCCGAAGTCAGGGAGAAGTCATCCTCATCAGCGCCAGAGCCAGAGCCAGACTGACGACCTGACTCTTTAAACTCTGGTTTAGTCGACTCTAAAGCCTGAGCCTCATGCAACTCATGTTCAGCATTTGCTTCTTCTACCAGCGATTTTGCCATTTCCTTCTTAGCCCGGACGCCTAGCTTACGGAACTGGTCCGCCTGATTAATCAGGTTTCCGCGTCCGCCTTTGAGTGCTTTCCAGGTGTCGTCGTAGGTACTCTGAACTGTGTTGATCTGACGTCCCATGGTTTCCATCCGCTCAGCAACAATCACCAGCTTGTCATAGATCTTACCGGCCTGGTCGGCGAGTTTTTCGGTGCTTTTATTACGTCGCTCAATTGCCCAGATACTGGCTACCGTGCGCAAAGTTGCCAGCAGAGTTGTCGGCGTCACCACAACAATCCGACGCTCAAACGCTTCATTAAACAGAGTATCGTCCTGCTCGAATGCAGCCATAAACGCAGGCTCTACCGGCATAAAGAGAAACACAAAATCCGGCGAGTTCAGACCTTCGAGTTGTTGATAAGCTTTTTCGCTCAGAGTGCGGATATGCTGTCGGATGGCCTCAACATGCTGGCGCGCATACTGCGAACGCTCGGCGTCCGTTTCGGCATTGACCATATCGGTATAGGCATTCAGCGAGACTTTAGAATCGACAATAATGTGTTTATCGTCCGGTAGATTAATAATGACATCCGGGCGATAGCGCTTACCCTGGTCGTCATTGAGTGACTGCTCGCGAACAAACTCTTCGCCTTCACGCAATCCGGATTTTTCCAGCACCGTTTCCAGTACAAGCTCGCCCCAGTTACCCTGCTTTTTCTTTTCACCGCGCAGCGCGGTTGTCAGAGCGTGCGCTTCTGCACTCATCTGCTGATTCAGCTTATGCAGTTCGCCGATCTGTGCTTGCAAGGACGCACGGTCTTTAGCGTCGGATACATACACGTCCTCTACTTTTTTCTTCAGTCCTTCGAGCTGTTCGCGGAAAGGATTCAACAAGGCATTAATGCCCTGCCGACTCTGCTCACTGAACTGCTTGGTTTTCTGCTCAAAGATTTTTTGTGACAGATTTTCAAACTCTTTTAGCAGCTGCTCACGTGACTCATTAATAACCGCAAGCTTTTCATCGGCGCTGCGCTGCTCCTGCTGTCGGGCCTCCTGTTCGGTCGCCAGCCGCGACTGAACATCACTTAGCTGAACTTGCAGCTGTGCCGATTTTGAATCCAGCTCTGCCAGTCGTTTCTCAAGTAGCTGTTCCTGACGCGATAGTGCAGACAGCTTTTCCTGCTCTCTGGCCAGCGCCAGCCCGGAATCACTGGCACGGGCTTCTGCTTCCTGACGAGCCGACCGTTCAGCATTGAGCTGATCAGCCAGCACGGACTTTTCTTCGCGCAGGCGCTCTGCGTCCGCCGTCAGTTGCTGAACCTGCAGCGCTGACGCTTCTTTGTCGGACGCTGCTTTACGCTCACGCAACAACCAGCCCAAAGCAAATGTAGCAGGAACAAAAGCCGCTATTAATGCCGCGAGTAACGGTGAATCTGAAAGAAATTGGAGAGATTCGGTCATGATTTACCTAAACAAGTAATTCGCTCAATGAGTCGACCACCAGATCCGGAGCGCTGTTACGGATATCGTCGCCATGATTGTACCCGTAGGTCACCGCGACCGTCGCAACGCCTGCCGCTTTCGCTGCGGCAATATCATGGCGGGAGTCACCAATCATGATGGTTTGAGAAGGCTTAATGCCCGTTTCTTTACAGGCATGCAGAACCGGAACAGGCGATGGCTTCTTTTCAGCGAGGTCATCGCCGCAAAGCAGAAAAGCAAAGTATGTTTGCCAGCCCAGAGAACGAATCAGGGGCTCAGTAAACAGACGCGGTTTATTCGTCACCAATACTTTTCTGGATTCAATGGTCTGCAGAAACCTATCCACACCGGCAAACGCGCCGGTCGCGTGATGAAGACATTTCAGGTACGCGTCATCGAAATACTGTCGCGCGGTCGATACCTGATCAGCATCAAGCGCTAATGCGGCGTCTTCGTTTCCTTCTGCGAGCGCACGACGCACCAACATATCCGCACCGTTACCTACCCAATCTGCAACCTGTTGAGGACCCGCCACCTTACGACCCAGTGCCACCAGCATATTGTCGGTTGCTATTGCCAGATCAGGCACGCTGTCGATCAGAGTGCCATCCAGATCAAGCAGTACCAGCTGCGGCTGACCATCGCCTGTCAGAGCGCAGACGTCTGCATTGAACATGGATCAGCTGCCCGCTTTGGCGATTTCCGCACGCATGTCGTCAATGACGGTTTTGTAATCTGGTGCATTAAAGATCGCAGAACCGGCAACGAACATATCCGCCCCAGCGGCGTATATTTCACCAATATTGTCGACCTTCACACCACCATCGATCTCGAGGCGGATGTCGTAGCCTGACTCGTCAATCTTTTTACGTGCTTCGCGCAACTTGTCCAGCGTCGCAGGAATAAAAGACTGACCACCAAACCCTGGGTTAACTGACATCAGCAAGACAACATCGAGCTTGTCCATGACGTAGTCCATGTAATGCAACGGCGTTGCCGGGTTAAATACCAGACCCGCTTTACAGCCGGCGGATTTAATCAACTGCAGGCTACGGTCAATATGGTCTGAAGCTTCAGGGTGGAAGGTGATGTAGGTCGCTCCCGCTTCGGCGAAATCCGCGATCATGCGATCAACCGGGCTGACCATCAGGTGAACATCAATGGGCGCGATCACGCCATGATTACGCAGAGCCTTACACACCATAGGGCCAATCGTAAGATTCGGAACGTAGTGGTTATCCATCACATCGAAATGAACGACATCGGCACCGGCTGCCAGAACGTTGTCGACTTCTTCACCTAAGCGGGCAAAGTCGGCGGACAGGATAGACGGGGCAATCAGACATTCCTTCATGGGCTTGGATTCCAGGGGGCAGTGAATTTGGCGTTATTGTACGTGCTCTCCCTCTCCTATGCCATTTACCAGGCCATTTCCTGTGCCATCCGGCCCTCGTACCATTCTGTATTGGGGAACGGTTCTTGCTGTTGTTCATGTATGTCCTTGATTCGCGATATTTCTGACGCTATGAAACCAATGTTTGCCTGTTGCTTTGCCACTTGCCTACTCCTGATTGCCGTCTCGTTGCCGGCGTTCAGTGAAGAGGAAGAGAATGAAAGTACTCCGCCGGAGGAAACGGCAGAACAGGCAACGGATGAGTCCGGAAGTCCTGCCCCCGTCGCACCTGTCCGGGCGGTCCCTTACCCCGACTCAGAACGACACCAGAGCATCATTGAGCACCTGGCGCTGTTTCAACGTTCGGATGAGGTTGTGACCCTCGTCGCCGGACCCGACTCTTTTCATGGACTATTCCTACGGGAACAAAGCGGTAGGCCACAGGGTGGCGCACTGATACTTCACGACATCGAACAACATGCTCACTGGCCCGAACTGGTTGCGCCACTGCGGGAGGCACTGACTGACTATGGCTGGACCACGCTGGCAATTGAACTGCCAACCGCACCAGTGGAGCGGCTGCCTGTGCGTATACCCACAGAGCCCGAGGCCCCGCCCTCTGAAGAGGACAGCACTGAAGAAAACACGGAAGAAACTGCACAAGAATCCGATGCTGAGCCAGATCAGGAACCGGCCGAGAACCTTGCTACCGAAGAAACGGATGTGGAAGAAGCCGCATCACAAGCGCCTTCTCAGGACGGGACTTCTCAGGACGATACGCCTGCTGCTGAAACCACCCCAGGGCTGACTGCTGAAGAGAAGCGCAAAGCCTACACCGAAGGCATTGCCGGGCGCATTCGCTCCGGCCTGGGTTATCTGGCCAGCCGCGGCCAGCTGAACAATGTCGTTATCGCTCATGGTGACAGTGCCGTATGGGCTGCGAATGCCGTACAGACCCGACAACGTGAGACTGAAAACTCAAACGGTCTGGTATTGGTTCTGGTTGATCCGAGAGAACACCCTCTGAGCCCTCTGCGTCTCTCTCAGGTTCTGGAAACGCTGGAAGTTCCCGTGCTCGATATCCTTACCGCAGAGGCGAGGTCCTCTTCATGGCAGGACAAACAGAGAATGGGCGCAATGAAGCGTCGCCATCACGACCGTTATCAACAAATTCACCTCAGCAGTGCCTCTGCCGACAGCAATACCGTACTTCGAAGGATAAGAGGCTGGCTGCGAACAAATGCTGCAGGGACAGAACTACCCTAATTCAGAATCTATTCTAAGCTTAGTGGGAATACCCACCTGATGGAGAGAGATTGTGGCCGCGCCAGTATTCATAATTGCAGCCAGCGTATCCGCCGAGTTGCACCAGGCAATGATAGAAGCCAGAGGTCTGGCCCTGACAGCAAAGAATGCCAGGGCGCTGGCGGTTCGTGCCGGGAGTAAGACTGTTGGCTTCCGTGCGATCACGGATTTTATTGAAGAACTCGCCAGTGCCATTATCTCGCAATCGAGGGTGATCAATCATCACGCTGAGAAACTATCGACTCAGGCCGTAACAGCCTGGCATTCGGATAACGCCATGGCACATTTTCGCTGGGTTGAAGCCCAGAAGCCGGAGCACCTTGCTTCTATCCGCCCGCATATTAATCAATGCGATAAGCAACTCGACGCACTGAATCACGAACTCCAGATCGGTCTCAGAGACCTGATTGGCCAGATCGATGAGAGTTACAAACACATTCGAACTGCAAACCTGATTGCAACCTCCAGCCACGTAGAAGCGGCTACCGCGGGCGATTTCCGTGAACAGCTTGAGGTAATTGCCGACAACATCCGTAAAACAGCAGACCGGATTGCAGCCCATCTTAATCGCGCTAACAGTCTGCTCAGCCAGAACCACAGGGAAAGGAAAATAGCATGCTAGCCACCGTTTTGTATGAAGATGGCGATCACCGCTGGATTATGTTCGCGCGTGATCCAGGTAAGCCAGATGGCATCATTGATACCAACCAATACCTGATTCAAAGCGGGAACGAGGCCATTCTCCTTGATCCCGGTGGTATTGAGCTGTTCGCTCCTATGCTGTCCTCCGTGCTGAAGTACGTCCCGGCCGAGGGCATCACTAAATTGTTCGCCTCTCATCAGGATCCTGACATTATTTCATCTCTCGGGCTCTGGGATCAGGCTCTACCGAATGCGGAACTCTATTCTCCATGGTTATGGGAAAGTTTTATTCGCCACTTTGGTATGAACAACATCACGTATAAAGCGATTCCGGATGAAGGCATGACAATTACGCTCGGGCGTATTCAGCTGCAATTCATTCCCGCGCACTACCTGCATTCCTCAGGTAATTTTCATGTATGGGATGCTAAAGCCGGCATTCTGATGAGCGGTGACGTCGGTGCCGCCCTCGAAGAACCCGGAGCCCCGCTGTGGGTAGACAGCATGGAGCGGCACGGTCCGAAAATGAAAAAATTTCACCAGCGCTGGATGCCCTCCGATGCCGCTAAACACGACTGGATCCGTCGGGTAAGTGCACTCGATATTAAGATCATGGCGCCCCAGCATGGCCGCTTGTTCAAGCCACCACACGTTGCTGACTTCCTGCGCTGGTTCGAGCAACTGCCCGTCGGTGTCGCCATCAAAGGCTAATCCCTGATTAATAATACTCCCGGGAGCCTGACTCGCTCCCGTTACCTCTTCTGTTACTGCTCCCGTTAAACGAGTCGCCGTGATAGCATGCCTGCGAATTTTCTCTGGAACACCGCGCATGGATCTCCCTATATTTCAGATCGACGCTTTTACTCTGAAAAACTCAAGTGCCCTGAGTGGCAATCCGGCAGCTGTTGTTCCGCTTGATGACTGGCTGGACGATCGCCAGATGCAGGAAGTTGCTACCGAGAACAACCTCTCCGAAACGACATTCTTTGTTAAACAGGAAGACGGCACCTATCACTTACGCTGGTTCACGCCGACCAGCGAAGTCGATTTATGTGGGCACGCAACGCTGGCGACAGCCCATGTGATCCATCAGATTCTGGGGGATACACGAGAACAACTTCCCATGACCTGCCAGGCGGGTGATATATCGGTCACCGTGCTGAGTAAAAAGTCTCCTGTCCGCTATTGTCTTGAGTTTCCAGAGCGTGCGCCGGAGGCGGTCACGGGCAAACGATTACTGAACAAGGTCAGTAAAATACTCAACACGGAAGTCATTGAGCTCCTGCAGTCCCGCGACCTCATCGCCGTTCTGAAGGATGAAAAAGCAGTGCAGGACTGCACACCCGACTTCGCTGCTCTCGCCGAGCTGGATTGCTTTGCTCTGGCCATCACCGCACCAGCCCAGCACGGTCGCATTGATTTCGTCAGCCGCTTCTTTGCACCGCGGCAGGGGATTAACGAAGATCCTGTAACCGGCTCTTCTTTTTGCTCGCTGGCCCCACTTTGGGCCGAAAAACTCGGAAAGAACCGCCTGCAGGCCCGACAGATATCTCAGCGAGGCGGCCAACTCAGCCTCGACCTGAAAGATAGCCGGGTCAGGATCACGGGAACCACCTATCACTACATGCAGGGCGTTATTCGCATACCCGACTGACAAGTCAGTGCACCAGCTCGTCAAAACCAGCTAAACTCTGAGCTATGGTTTCAAATACGATTCTACCTCCCGTCTTTGTTCCTCCCGTTCAGGATAATGAACGGGGGGAGACTTCTGCGCGCAGACAAAGCACGCAGACTATTGACGAGCGAGAAAATAGCAGAAAGGTAGAATATATCCCGGCAATACCGGATGAAGCCGATCTTGAGGCCATGGCAAACAGCCTTCAGCGTGAAAAACCAGCTGGACCAACCTCAGCCTATGGCGAGGTCGCGGCTATGTCAGTAGAAGACAATCGAGGCCGACTGCTCGACCTGTACATCTGATGCGGTACTACTGCGCTGACACAGGATCAATCCTGTAACTGCCCTGAGCAGAATCTCCCCAGCCCATGTCCGCATTAAGTGAATCTGCGATATGACGTACTGAAATATCCGTCATCAGTAGTCCTTCGTCCAGCATCGATGCTTCGATAAGCTTTTTGCGCAACCGGACCTCAAGAGTTCCACTTTCGTCAAAATGTCCCCGACTATGGATATGAGTCACCAGATTACCTGTCTTATCGAGCAAACGAGCCGATACGACAACCACCCCAGGCTCGAATACCTCAGCCATAATAGGGATCAACCACTCGTCCCCCTCGCTTGAGATATTACCGACGCCCTTGATCAGCACTTTGGGATTGAAGAGTTCAATGTCGACCGTGGACTCAATCGGTAAACGTTCTGGTGCCTTGAGAGTCAGAACGAGGGTCAACTGATCCGGCCAGCCTGCTTCAGGGGTAATCATTGCACTGCCAACGGTGCCGTTACCCGTGGTGATCCATTCAGGCGTTGCCTCAGCGATGTAATTTCCCTGACGGGTTGTCACTGCCAAAGACATGTGTGAGCCCCTTGGCGGCTCACCAGACTCAGGGGCGAACTGCATCCGTGCAGCGATCTGCTGATTCCGGCGGAACCTGTACTTGAGCACCTGCAAGGTCAGGCTGCCAGTCATTTCATCGGTACGAATCCGCTCTGTATACGTTACAGGTTTCAAGGCCCTGGACCAGATATCTCCACCAATATCCGTCAGGTCAGCCTCACCCGCTGCCGAGGGAGGCAATGCAGACAGGACACGAATAGACTGATGTTGATCTGAGGACAACAGCTCAGGTGAAAGGAACTGCATAGTGAGCGCAATCAGCGCCCCCGGTAGCAACAGGATGCCACCAAGTAACCAGGGTTTTGACGAGTTTTTCATGCCGGTACGAACCAGATTGTTATTGTTGTGCCTTCGAACAATCGAAGAGACATGATAGACAGCTATATAAGTGTAGTAGCACATCTGGCCTTAACGCAAAAATCACGAACGCAATTATAAAGCTTGTCGCACTGTGTTCGCATTCAGCATCGGATAAACCAGAACGCCACGCGTACACACTAACACCTTAACCGTGGCACGTCATGCCATTGCCATGCGCATTCGAATAGCGTGGAATATTGGGTTGAGCAATGGAATTAAAACGAAGAAAAACAGGACACGATAATGACAATGAAAAAGTATGTGCCTGCAGCTCTGGCTGCATTAGTGGCACTGGGGGCTAACCCTGCACAGGCTGGGCAATACGTCGTAACCACCAGAGTCGCGCAAGACGATGCCGGGGAACGCTTTCAGAAGTGGTTCCCTGAGATGGCCGTTAAACGCCGCATGGCAGACCGTCGCCGCTGGGTAATTAATCTTCCTGACCACAACACCCGCCTGATCGAAGCGCTGCAGCGCTACAACCTGATTGAAGCCGTAGAGCCGGATATACAGGTTCAGGCCAACCTGGTACCGAACGACCCGTACCTCAGTCAGCAATGGGGACTATTCAGTGCTGCGGCAGGTATTAATGCCCAGGACGCCTGGGATATCACTCTGGGTGCCGGTGCAGTGATCGCGGTCGCAGACACAGGTTATGTCCCTCACCCCGATCTGAACGACAACCTTCTCCCCGGCTACGACATGATCAGTAGCTCAAGCAGCGCACGGGATGGCAATGGTCGTGATAGCAATGCGATTGACGAAGGAGACTACACCACTTTCTGGACCTGTGGTTATTCCAGCAACTCATCATGGCATGGATCTCATGTCGCCGGTATTGCCAACGCTTCTGCTGATGATGGTCTAGGAATCACTGGCGTAGCGCCTCAGGCTAAACATGTTCCGGTACGCGTTCTGGGCACCTGTGGCGGATCACTCTCTGATATCGCCGATGGTGTGCAGTGGGCGGCTGGCCTGCCTGTTGCTGGCTTGCCAACAAACAACAACCCGGCAGATGTTATCAATATGTCTCTAGGCGGTGCGGGCAGCTGCCCGGGCTTTATGCAGGATGCCATTAATGCAGCCACTGCGGCAGGAGCCGTGGTGGTCGTGGCAGCCGGTAATGAAAACACCGACGCGTCAGGTTCAGTTCCTGCGAACTGTAATAATGTTATCACCGTCGCCTCCGTTGGCGTCGACGGTAGCCGGGCGAGCTACTCTAACTATGGCAATGTTGTTGATATCGCAGCACCTGGTGGTGGCAACGGTGATGGCATCCTCAGTACTGTTGATAGTGGATCGCAGGGACGTGCAGGCGCGGCTTACGCAAAATATCAGGGCACATCAATGGCAGCGCCTCAGGTGGCGGGGGTTGTTGCCCTGCTTCGCTCAGCCAATCCATCCCTCACGCCTCAGGCCATTGAAGATGTTCTGAAGGATACGGCTCGTCCTTTCATTGGAAACTGTGATGGCTGCGGCACGGGTCTGGTAGATGCTTATGCGGCCTTACTGGCCGTGACCGATGGTGAACCTACCGATCCGACGGATCCGACCGACCCAACGGACCCGGTAGATCCAGACCCCATTATTGAAACAATCACCTATGGCGGTGCTACCAATGTCACGCTCAATGACGCAAGTCGTTACTGGTGGTTCTTCACCCGCGAAGGGGTTTCAAGGATCTCCCTGAATGTTGGCAATAGTGGTGAAAACGGGCAGGTAAACGTTGTAATCAATCACAGTAACCACAACGAGCTGAGTGTAACGCTGACAGCGCCGGATGGTACGCAAACAGCCATGAGCCGTACCTCGGTGGCTGGCACTGCCGGGCAGTATGCTACGACCACTAACGGTATCAGCGGCACTTATACTCTGACCGTCGTCGACCGCACTCCGGGTAACCGGGGCAGCCTGAATTACTTCGCTGCTTCTCAGGATGAAGTGCAGTAATCACATAATCTTCTCATAAAAAAAGCCGCTCGATTGAGCGGCTTTTTTCAGACGTTCAGCAGAACTTACTGCTCAACACCTTTCATGGTCAGCTTCACACGACCTTTCGGATCAACGTCCATGACGTGAACCTTAACGGTCTGGCCTTCGCTCAGGTAGTCAGAGACGTTCTCAACACGCTCTTCGCTGATCTGAGAGATGTGCAACAGGCCGTCTTTGCCTGGCAGTACGGTAATGAAGGCACCGAAATCAACGATCTTGCTGACTTTACCTTCGTAGGTAACGCCAACTTCGATATCCGCAGTGATGCCTTCAATCATGTTAACCGCTGCATCTGCGCTGGCTTTGTCAGTCGCGAAGATCTTGATCTCACCGTCGTCGTTGATATCAACAGAAGCACCAGTCTTCTCGGTGATGTCACGAATAGTCGCGCCACCCTTACCAATCACGTCGCGGATCTTGTCAGAGGCGATCTTCATAGTAGACATGGTCGGAGCGTTCTCAGACAGCTCTTTACGAGGCTCTGCGATCACTTTGTTCATGTCGTTCAGGATGCTCAGACGTGCAGCCTTGGCTTTTTCCAGAGCGATTTCCATGATCTGCTCAGTGATACCTTCGATCTTGATATCCATCTGCAGCGCAGTGATACCTTCGTCAGTACCAGCAACTTTGAAGTCCATGTCGCCGAGATGATCTTCGTCACCCAGAATGTCGGTCAGTACAGCGAACTGCTCGCCTTCTTTAACCAGACCCATAGCGATACCGGCAACAGGGGCTTTGATCGGCACACCTGCATCCATCAGCGCCAGAGATGCGCCACACACAGACGCCATAGAAGACGAACCGTTAGATTCAGTGATCTCAGATACAACACGGATGGTGTATGGGAATTCGTCCTGAGTCGGCATCATTGCCTGAACACCGCGGCGGGCCAGACGACCGTGACCAATCTCACGACGACCTGGAGAACCCATACGACCCGCTTCACCCACAGAGAATGGAGGGAAGTTATAGTGGAACAGGAACGGATCGGTTGTCAGACCGTGCAGGAAGTCGATCATCTGTGCGTCACGGGCAGAACCCAGTGTAGTCGCAACAATCGCCTGAGTTTCACCACGGGTGAAGATCGCAGAACCGTGAGTCGTTTTCAGAACGCCTGTTTCGATGGTCAGCGGACGTACGGTGTCGTTGTCACGACCGTCGATACGTGGCTGGCCTTCGATAACGCGGTTACGAACCACTTCGTACTTCAGTTCGCCAACCATCTCGGCGATCTCGTCAGCAGTGAAGCCTTCTTCGCCTTCAGCCGCTGCCAGTTTTTCAACGGCTGCCTTTTTAACTTCATCCAGCTTAGCGTAACGAGCCATCTTGTCAGAGATGGTGTAAGCCTCACCAATGCCAGCCGCAGCTTCTTCTTTAACAGCGTTGTACAGCGCTTCGTTACGGGCTTCCGCAGTCCAGTCCCAACGCTCAACACCCAGCTCAGCAGTCCACTCGCTGATCGCAGTGATCGCGCTCTGGAAAGATGAGTGTGCGAACAGTACCGCACCCAACATTTCGTCTTCGGTCAGCTCGTCAGCTTCTGATTCAACCATCAGAACGGCGTCTTTAGTACCCGCCACAACCATGTCCAGCAGAGACTCTTCGAGCTGCGCATCAGTTGGGTTCAGCATGTAACCGTCTTCGTCAGTGAAACCAACGCGGGCTGCACCGATAGGACCGTTGAAAGGTACACCAGACACGGCCAGCGCCGCAGATACAGCGATCATTGCACAGATATCCGGATCAACACCCTTTTCAGAGGCCATTACGGTTGGAATTACCTGAACTTCGTTCAGGAAGCCTTCCGGAAACAGAGGACGAATAGGACGGTCAATCAGACGAGAAGTCAGTGTTTCTTTCTCAGAAGGACGACCTTCACGCTTCAGGTAACCACCAGGGATACGGCCAGCGGCGTACATTTTTTCCTGGTAGTGAACAGACAGCGGGAAGAAATCCTGGCCCGGCTTAGTAGTTTTGGCGGCTACAACAGTCGCCAACACCTGAGTCTTGCCAATGGTGGCCAGCACAGCGCCGTCTGCCTGACGGGCGATACGACCAGTTTCGAGAGTGACGGTCTGGCCGCCGAATTCGAAGGTTTTTGTCTTAGCAACAGGGATATTGCTCATTCAGTCTTTCCTTAAATGTATACAGTAAATTCCCTACGTCACTGCCGGTGCTTCTAAGCATTGACCTTCGATCGATACAACCCGAAAGAAGATAAATGGTTAGAAGCACCACCGTGGATTACTTGATACACGGGGTTGGCACCACAGCTTGCGCAGGATGGTCTTAATTTACAGAGTCAGAGAAGCACAAAAAATAAGAGCCGCACTTGGCGACCCTTATCTTGCTGTCTTAGCGACGCAGACCCAGCTTCTTGATCAGCTCAAGGTAGCGGTTTGCATCTTTGCCTTTCAGGTAGTCCAGCAGCTTACGACGCTGGTTAACCATGCGAATCAGGCCGCGACGTGAATGGTGATCCTTCTTGTTCGATTTGAAGTGACCCTGCAGACCATTAATGTTGTAAGTCAGCAGTGCAACCTGAACTTCAGGAGAACCAGTGTCGCCTTCAGCGGTCTGGAATTCTTTTACGATTTCGGCTTTCTTTTCAGCAGACAGTGCCATGTTCTTTACTCCGTCTAATGTGCAAAAAATCACATCACCACCGTGCACATTTACAGTGGTATGCGGTGTCACTTATGTGACGGTTAAATCTTTTCAGGCCAGATCTGGCAGGCTCACCTGCATCAGTCTCTGTGACCGGATGGCGCCGTTCTCAACCCGGCCAATGCCAAGCAGAATACGAACCCCAGATTCAACGGCCCATAATTGTACAGAAGGGTTATCCGTTAAGCCAGTCTTAATCGCCTGTCCTTGCAGTAACCGTGCGGCTTCGGCGAGGGTTAGTGACACTTCCGGCCAGGTCTCTGGCAAGGCGGTTTCAGGAGGCATTAACAGTGCGTCCAGGGCACCTTTGTCTTCGCCACCCTGCTCAACGATCTGCTCCAGCTCTTCAAGCGTATGAGACATGGCTTCGTCGTATGGCCCGGAATGCGTGCGGTGAAGGTCCTGAACGAAGGCACCACAACCCAGAGCTTCGCCGATATCTTCCACTAAAGTGCGGATATAGGTGCCCTTGGAACAACGCACACTCAAGCTAAGTGAATCCGGAGTGTAGCTGCTGAGGGTCAATTCGTGGATACGGATAACGCGACGCTTCTTTTCAGCGACAGCGCGCATTTCTTCCTGCGACATCCCCTGACGTGCCAGCTCATAGAGCGGCTTACCATCCATCTTGAGCGCGGAAAACATCGGCGGCACCTGTTCGACGTCACCACGAAACCGGCTGAGCACAGTTTCGATTGTTTCAGTATTCAGCTCGGGGACCGGACGCTCCTGCAGAATCTCGCCTTCTTTATCCCCGGTACTGCGCACCTGCCCCAGCACTCCGCGAGTGTCGTAGCCTTTATCTGAATCGAGCAGTAACTGTGAGAACTTGGTGGCTTCACCTAAGCAGATGGGTAGGACACCGGTGGCCTCAGGGTCCAGCGCCCCCGTGTGCCCTGCTTTGTTGGCGTTATACAGGCGCTTTACGCGTTGCAGAACCTGATTGGAACTGAGCCCAAGCGGTTTATTCACCACCAGGATGCCGGAAATATCCCGGCCCTTCTTTCTACGCGCCATATCAGTCCTGACGGTCGTCCCCGTCATTCGCAGCATCGCCTGGATGACGCGCGTCATCTGCTGCACGTGCCTGTTTAATCAGGCCCGTCAGGTGATGACCACGTTCTAGCGTCTCGTCGTAATGGAAACGCAGCTGTGGCGTAACACGTGTGGTCAGAATTCTGGCCAGCTGAGAACGCAGGTAGCCTGCGGCTTCGTTCAGAATCTTGCTGGTGTTGGCACGAATCTCGGCGTCGGTTTCGCCCTTTGCACCCATCACGGTGAAGTAGATGTCGGCATAACCGAGGTCTTTCGCGACCTTGACCGAATTCAGGGTCACCATACCCAGCTTCGGATTTTTCATTTCAAACTGGATCATCTGCGCAACTTCGCGCTGGATCTGCTCCCCAAGACGGGAAGTACGGCTGAAATCTTTAGGCATTTTTATCTCTCTGAGGCCAGCTTTCCGGCCTGGTAAATGCGGGTTCCGGGCATCGCCCAGAGACACCAAAGCCCGGCATGGCCGGGCTCTGGTCTATGGTTCACACACTCGTGATTACAGAGTACGTGCAACCTCTTTCACATCGAAGACTTCAATCTGATCGCCTGGGCGAACGTCCTGATAGTTCTTCACACCGATACCGCACTCTGTGCTCTGGCGAACTTCCTGAACGTCGTCTTTGAAGCGACGCAGGGATTCAAGTTCACCTTCATAGATCACCACGTTTTCACGCAGTACGCGGATCTTCTTGTTACGGTAAATCGTACCTTCGGTCACCATACAGCCAGCAATTTGACCAAACTTAGGCGACTTGAATACGTCACGTACTTCAGCAATACCGACGATCTCTTCACGCAGCTCAGGCGCCAGCAGACCAGCCATTGCCTGTTTCACGTCATCAATCAGATCGTAAATAACGCTGTAGTAGCGCATATCCACATCGTTGTTCTCGACAACTTTCTTCGCTGCGTTATCGGCACGGACGTTGAAGCCGAACAGTACCGCACCCGCCGCAACGGCCAGGGTGGCGTCAGTTTCGGTGATACCACCAACACCTGAGGCAACAACGTTTACTTTCACTTCGTCAGTTGCGAGTTTCTGCAGTGAAGACACGATAGCTTCGAGCGAACCACGTACATCAGTCTTAACAACCACGTTCAGAGCAGCGACTTCACCCTCTGCCATACCGGCAAACAGTGCATCCAGTTTCGCGGCCTGCTGACGCTGCTGAAGCTGTTCTTTCAGCTTGGTTTCACGGAACTCAGCAACTTCACGCGCTTTCTTCTCGTTCTCGACAACCATGAAGTTGTCACCAGCATCCGGGGTGCCATTCAAGCCGAGGATCTCTACTGGAATAGACGGACCTGCAGAGTCAGTCTGCTTACCGTTTTCATCCAGCAGCGCACGAGCGCGACCGTAACAGGTACCAGCCAGAACAACGTCGCCCTTCTTCAGAGTACCGTTCTGAACGAGCAGAGTTGCAACCGGACCACGACCTTTATCCAGACGTGACTCAACCACTACACCCTGACCCGGGCCATCGAAGTGCGCTTTCAGCTCAAGCAGTTCAGCTTGTAGAAGTACCGCTTCGAGGAGTGTCTCGATGCCCATACCCGTTTTTGCAGAGACAGGGATAAACGGCACGTCACCGCCCCAGTCTTCCGGAATAACATCGCGTGCTGACAGTTCGTTTTTAACACGATCCGGATCAACACCTTCTTTATCCATCTTGTTAACAGCAACAACCAGAGGTACACCCGCTGACTTAGCGTGCTGAACGGCTTCTTCGGTCTGCGGCATCACGCCATCATCGGCTGCAACCACCAGAATTACGACGTCTGTTGCCTGAGCACCACGGGCACGCATTGAGGTAAACGCTGCGTGTCCCGGTGTATCCAGGAAAGACACCATGCCGTGATCTGTTTCAACGTGGTATGCACCAATGTGCTGGGTAATACCGCCCGCTTCGCCTGACGCTACGCGTGAGCTACGGATGTAATCCAGCAGTGACGTTTTACCGTGGTCAACGTGACCCATCACGGTAACAACCGGTGCACGGGTCGTCTGGTCACCGTCATAGTTGACGGCTTCAGTGACATCCTGCTCAAGCTGGTTGTCTGCGATCAGCTTAGATACTTTATGACCCATTTCTTCGACGACCAGAGTCGCAGTGTCCTGATCCAGAGGCTGGTTAATGGTTGCCATAACACCCATTTTCATCAGCTCTTTGATCACTTCACCGGCTTTCACAGACATCTTGGATGCCAGGTCACCAACCGTAATGGTTTCAGGCAGCTCAACTTCACGGACCACTGGCGCAGTCGGTTTAGTAAACGCATGCTCGTTATTCGCATTACGATTACTGCTGCGACCTTTAGTCTTCAGCTTAGCTTTTGGTCGACGCTGATTACGCCCGCCATTATTGTCTTCGTTATCGAAGCGGCTATCTTTGTCAGTGCGCTTACGCTCTGGCGTTTTAGCCTTCTTACGATGATCGTCACGCTGCTGAGCTGCTTCTGCTGCCGCACGTTTCTGCGCTGCATCTTCTTCAGGCGTTGGAGCTGGTTTTGCTTCCGCCTTCTTCTTAGGCGCTTCTTTCGCTTCAACTTTAGGTGCAGGCTCGCTTGCCGCTGGCGCTGATTCAGCTTTGCTTGCAGCCGCCTTGGCTCGCTCCGCTTCCTCTGCTGCCGCTTTCTCAGCTTCAGCCTGAGCCTTCAGGGCCGCTTCTTTTTCTGCAGCGATACGCGCTTCTTCTTCCTGACGGGCTTTCTCAGCCGCGACATCAACTTCTTCGCGTTTCACATAAGTACGCTTCTTACGCACTTCGATATTAACCGCTTTCTTACCACCCTGACCTGTTTTTAAAGTCGTAGTAACTTTACGCTTCAGAGTGATTTTTTTTGGCTCAGCGTCAGCTTCGCCGTGACTTTTTTTCAGAAATGCGAGCAGGCTTTGCTTCTGCTCGTCATTTACAGTGTCAGTCTCAGCGCTCTGAGGCAGGCCCGCTTCTTTCATTTGGGAGAGCAGGCGGTCTGTGCTCGTCCCTACCACGTCGGCTAGCTCTTTAACTGTTACATCTGCCATACGTTTCTCCTATACCGGGCGAGTGATTATTCAGTGCCTTCAAACCAAGGCTTACGGGCAGTCATGATCAGCTCGCCCGCTTTTTCTTCGGTCATCCCTTCGACATCCAGCAGGTCATCAATTGCTTGCTCAGCAAGGTCTTCCATCGTGCAGATACCTTTGCTGGCGAGAACCAATGCCAGATGCTTGTCCATGCCTTCCATATTAAGAAGGTCTTCCGCCGGCTGTGCTGATTCGAGCACTTCTTCAGACGCAATCGCCTGGGTCAGCAACACATCTTTGGCGCGATTACGCAGCTCTGTCACGATGTCCTCATCGAGGCCATCAATCTGGAGCATCTCTTCCATAGGTACGTAGGCGATTTCTTCGAGGGTCGTAAAGCCCTCTTCCACCAGAAGTGTCGCGAAGTCTTCGTCGATATCGAGGCTGTTCATAAAGCCTTCAATAAAGCCGGACGCTTCTTCGTTCTGTTTCTCGATGGCGTCTTCTTCCGTCATGACGTTGATTTCCCAACCCGTCAGTTCAGAAGCCAGACGAACATTCTGACCACCCCGGCCAATAGCCTGAGCGAGATTGTCTTCTGCAACGGCAACATCCATTGAGTTGGTTTCTTCATCAACAACAATCGACGCAACTTCAGCCGGAGCCATTGCATTGATTACCAACTGCGCTGGGTTGTCGTCCCACAGAACAATGTCGATACGCTCGTTACCACCCAGTTCGTTGGTTACTGCCTGAACACGCGCACCACGCATACCCACACAAGCACCAACAGGGTCGATTCGCTTATCGTTAGATTTCACAGCGATTTTAGCGCGCGAACCCGGATCACGTGCAGCACCTTTAATTTCAATCACTTCTTCTGAAATTTCAGGTACTTCGATACGGAACAGCTCAATCAGCATGGCTGGCACAGTACGGCTCAGCATCAGCTGAGGACCACGATTTTCCGGACGGATATCAAACAGAATGGCGCGTATACGATCGCCCATACGCATGATTTCACGACCAATCAACTGATCTTTAGGCATCAATGCTTCAGCGTTATTACCGAGATCGACAATAACGTTGTCACGAGTAACTTTCTTCACAGTGCCGCCGATCAGCTCGCCGACACGGTGTTCGTACTGTTCAACGACCTGAGCACGCTCAGCTTCACGAACTTTCTGTACGATGATCTGTTTTGCGGCCTGTGCGGCAATACGACCGAAGTCAGGGTTTTCTACCTGAATTTCGTAGGTATCACCCGGCTGCAGGTTGGTATCAATTTCGTGTGCTTCTTCCAGGGTCAGCTCATCACCAAGACCTGGTACCACGTCATTGCTTACAACCAGCCAGCTACGGAAAGTTTCGTAGTCGCCAGTTTTACGGTCGATATCCACACGGATAACGGCCTCTTCATCTTCGTAACGTTTTTTCGCTGCTGCGGCCAACGCCGATTCGATCGCCTGAAAAATAATTTCCCTGGAAACGCCTTTCTCGTTGGAAACCGCTTCCGCGACCAGGAGAATTTCTTTGCTCATCTTCTAGCCTCGCTTTGCAACCTTAATCCTTGAATTGTGGAACAACGTTAGCCTTTTCAATCAGCTCAATAGGCAACAGGTATTCGTTATCGTCTACGCGAAGAACGATGTCTTCCTGCTCCACACCAATTAATTGGCCCTTGAATTTCCGCCGCCCGTCAAACGCCATGCGCAAACGTACGTCGATAATATTTCCTGCTAATGACGCGTACTGCTCGAGTGTGAACACAGGACGATCCATACCTGGGGATGACACTTCCAGGTTGTAAACCTGAGAGATCGGATCTTCTACATCCATCACACTACTGATCTGACGACTGACTGCAGCGCAGTCATCAACGGTGATACCGTTTTCGTGATCAATAAACACACGCAATACTGTGTCTTTACCCTGGGAGATATATTCAAGCCCCCAGAAGGTATATCCCATGGACTCAACGACCGGACCGAGCAGTTCGTTTAACAGACTCTCTTTTGCCACGACAAATTCTCCCGGGGATTTGGCTCTCGCCACAAACAAAAACTGGGCAACATGTGCCCAGTCCGCTACTGCCTTTTGCAGACCGGAACCTGCAGAGCAGATTCCTGTGATACTGAGCATCCATAAACAAACAATTTCAGAATGCCAGCTACTAAAAAGCCCCTGACGTGAGGGGCTTTTCAAATAAGCAGCCGCATTATACGCGCTGCCAATAAAAAAAGCGAACCCTGGTCCGCTTTCTCAGATGACCGTTGAGTCACGATCATCGGAATAAGTTGGTGCGGATGGCGAGACTCGAACTCGCACGAGCGTTGCTCACCACCCCCTCAAGATGGCGTGTCTACCAATTCCACCACATCCGCACACAGGGGAAGAAATTACTTAGTCGTTTCTTCCGTTGTTTCCACAACCGGGCTATCTGCTTCAGCAGAAGCGTCCAGTTCTGGAGCGTCATCTTCAGACGGCGCGTATTCTTCCACAACTGGGGTGTCTTGCTCAAGTACTTCTTGCACTTCCAGTGTAGGAATTCCTGCTTCATCTGCACCAGAGGCCTTTTGCTTGGCATAAATGGCCAAACCCAGACTGGTAATGAAAAATGCGGTAGCGAGAATTGCTGTAGTACGACTCAGAAAATTGGCAGAACCAGCAGAACCGAATACAGTCTGAGATGCACCTGAACCAAACGAAGCGCCAGCGTCAGCCCCCTTACCTTGCTGCATCAGAACGAAAGCGATAATCGCGATAGCAATGACGATGTGACCGATGAGAATAATCTGTTCCATAAAAATCCTGAGCCCTTATGCCCGACAAATACCGAGAAATTCATCTACATCGAGGGATGCCCCGCCGACCAGACCACCGTCGATATCCTGTTGTGAAAATAATTCAGCCGCATTTGCAGCTTTTACGCTTCCGCCATAAAGCAAGCGAGTTGCAGCAGCAAGATCTGCGCTCCGTTCAGTCAATAATCCACGAATAAACGCGTGAATTGCCTGCGCCTGCTCTGGTGTTGCTGTTTCGCCAGTACCGATCGCCCATACTGGTTCGTAAGCGATCACTACGTTTTTCCAATCGGCATCTGTAAGCTCAGAGATCAGCAAAGACATCTGAGCCCCGACAACCTCTTCGGCTTTTCCGCCTTGACGTTCTTCCAGCGTCTCTCCAACACAGACAACAGCAATCAACCCATTATCCAGTGCCTTGCGTGTTTTGCGCAGAACAACGTCGTCAGTCTCGCCGTATAGAGTCCGGCGCTCTGAGTGACCAATAATGACCATACTGGCACCGAGATCGCTCAGCATTTCTGCCGACACTTCACCAGTGAACGCACCGCTGTCCGCCTCTGCACAGTTCTGTGCACCAACACTGATCTGGCTGCCTTCAGCGACAGAGATCGCCTGACTCAGATACGGAAACGGAGGAAACACAGCCAGGTCACACGTGAGTTCGCCGGCATTACGGAGCCCCGTAATTAAAGTGTCAGTCTGAGCGCGTGACGCGTTCATCTTCCAGTTTCCGGCTACTAATATGCGACGCATGTGTCACCCCAAAATTCAAAGAGCGCAGATACTATCTGAGAAGCTCGTCTGAAACAAGATGGGCAGCGCTGGCTACTTCAGCCTATGCCAGCACCTTGCTCACTTCTTCAGCCAGCTCCTGCGCCAGCAACTGAGTTACCGCTGGGTCATCAGCCTCGACCATCACGCGAACCAGCGGCTCTGTACCAGACGGACGTAACAACACCCTGCCGCGATCACCCAGCTTTTTCTCCGTAGCAGAAAGCGCTTGCTGGACACGTTCATCAGCCATCACATCAAGATCACGCTGGCGACGCACATTAATCATGGTCTGTGGCATCTTAATCATACGTTCAGTCCATTCACGCAGACCTACACCGGTGTCTCGCAAAGCAACCAGTACCTGCAGCGCTGAAACAATACCGTCTCCGGTGGTATTCGCATCCAGACAAAGAAGATGCCCGGACGATTCACCACCGAAGCGCCAGTTATGCTCAACCAGTTTCTGCATCACATAGCGATCGCCGACTTTTGCACGTACAAAATCGATACCCTGCTCTTTCAATGCCAGCTCAAGACCGAGGTTACTCATCTGAGTACCAACCACGCCACCATTTAACCGGCCTTGCTCAGCAGCATGGCTGGCGACGATGTAAAGCAACTGATCGCCATCGACCAGTTCGCCAGTGTGATCTACCATCAGGACCCGATCACCGTCACCGTCGAATGCGATTCCGAGATCAGCTTTCTGTTCAAGAACCGCAGCACGAAGTTTCTCAGGCGAGGTAGAACCGCAATCTTTATTGATGTTAAGACCGTCTGGCGTATTACCAATGGTGGTAACGCTTGCGCCAAGCTCAGAGAATACTGCTGGAGCAATCTGATAGGTTGCTCCGTTACTGCAGTCCAGTACCAGCTTCAGGCCACGCAGATTCAGAGAATTTGCCGTACCTTTGCAAAACTCGATATAGCGCCCCGCCGCATCGTTGATGCGGACAGCCTTACCCAGTTTATCTGACTCAACACACTCGATCGGCTGGTCCAGATAGCTCTCAATTTCAAGTTCCACTTCATCAGGCAACTTGGTACCGTCAGCTGAGAAGAACTTAATGCCATTGTCATAGTAAGGGTTGTGCGAGGCACTAATGACGATGCCGGCATCGGCACGGAAAGTACGTGTGAGATATGCAATGCCTGGCGTAGGAATAGGCCCCAACAAACCGATATCAACACCAGCAGCCGACAGCCCGGCTTCCAAAGCTGATTCAAACATATAGCCTGAAATACGGGTATCTTTACCAATCAGTATGCGGCTCACTCCGCGCTTAGCAAACACCTTACCGGCAGCCCAACCAAGGCGCATAACAAACTCAGGGGTAATAGCCCCCTCACCGACCCGTCCACGGATACCATCGGTGCCAAAATACTTTCTACTCATGCCCTTCCCTCAGGGTTGCGTTCACGACCTGCAAAGCTTCCCAGGTCTTTTTAACATTGTGCGCCCGGATGATGCGTGCGCCCTTCATAGCGCAAAGGGTTGCTGCTGCCGCACTGGCATCATCACGCTCGGTAGCGTCACCGCTGGCGTTAAGCACATCAGCGATCATACGTTTACGGGATAAGCCCGTCAGCAATGGGTATCCCAGCGCTGCGATCTGTTCAAGGCGATTCAACAGCGTGTAGTTGTGTATACGCGTTTTACCAAATCCGAATCCCGGATCAAGCAGAATCTGTTCAGAGGAGATGCCTGCGGCCTGAGCGGCAGCAATGCGCTCCCTTAAGAAGTTCCTGACATCCTGCACTACGTCATCGTATCTGGGATTCTTCTGCATAGTGTCCGGTTCTCCCTGCATATGCATCAGGCATACAGGCAGGCCTGTCTCTGCAGCGGCCTTTAGAGCACCTTCTCTTCGCAACGCACGTACATCGTTAATAAGGTGTGCGCCGGCTTTTGCAGACTCTCTGATAACTTCTGCGGTACTCGTATCGACGGATATCGCAACATCCAGCCTGGCGGCGATATGCTCAACAACCGGCACTACTCGCTCAAGCTCTTCGGCGACAGATACTGAGGCAGCACCCGGTCGGGTGGATTCACCGCCCACATCGAGAATGGTGGCTCCTTCAGCGACCATACTCCCGGCATGAGCAATGGCTTTATCCAGCTGGTTAAACTGTCCACCATCGGAAAAGGAGTCTGGCGTGACATTGAGGATACCCATGACGTGGGCTGTACCCAGATCGAGAGTGCGATTACCACAAGATAGTTTCACAGGAAGGTCCGATCAGATCATACGAGGGAATTTAAACAAAACAGGCACCGGAAACCGGTGCCTGTTAGAGACATCAGAGCCTTAAGTGATTACTGGCGTTCGCCAGCAGGCTCTCCAGCAACGTCGTCATCATCACTGGCCATGTCGCGGGATTCTTTCTCCGCAGGCTCTTCGGCCGGCATCGCCGGTGAGCCACCAGAACCGTCTCCCCAACCTTTTGGTGGACGCGGCTTGGTACCAGACATGATGTCGTCGATCTGATCAGAATCGATTGTCTCGTATTCCATCAGTGCGTCTTTCATCATTTCCAGTTTATCGCGGTTATCGACCAGAATCTGAGTCGCACGCTGATAACAACGATCAAGCAGCTCTTTAACTTCAGAGTCAATTGAGCGCGCAGTATCGTCAGAAAGATGAGCCATCTGACCGCCACCTGAGTTACCCAGGTAACCGTTCTGCTCGTCTTCAGAGTACAGCTGAGCACCCAGTTTGTCTGAAAGGCCCCATTTAGTAACATAGTTACGCGCATACTTTGTAGCACGCTCAATATCGTTCGAGGCCCCTGTCGTCACACCGTCTTTGCCCAGTGTGAGCTCTTCGGCGATACGACCACCGTAGAGCGAGCAGATGTTGCTCTCGATACCACGTTTGCTGATTGAGTGACGATCTTCCTCTGGCAGGAACATAGTCACACCAAGGGCACGGCCACGAGGAATGATAGATACTTTGTAGACCGGATCGTGCTCGGGCACGAGTCGACCAACAATCGCATGACCAGCCTCGTGGTACGCCGTATTTTCTTTCTCTTTTTCAGACATGACCATGGTTTTGCGCTCGGCACCCATGAGGATCTTGTCTTTTGCCTTCTCGAACTCTTCCATCGTCACTTCAGAGCGATTCGCGCGAGCTGCAAAGAGAGCGGCCTCGTTCACCAGGTTAGCAAGGTCTGCACCCGAGAAGCCTGGAGTACCGCGAGCAATCAGAGATGCGTTCACATCATCTGCCACAGGTGCTTTTTTCATATGCACCTGAAGAATCTGTTCACGACCGCGAATATCCGGCAGACCGACCACAACCTGACGGTCAAAACGGCCCGGACGAAGAAGCGCTGGGTCGAGTACGTCTGGGCGGTTAGTCGCAGCAATCACGATGATGCCGTCATTAACCTCGAAGCCATCCATCTCAACCAGCAGCTGGTTCAGGGTCTGTTCGCGTTCGTCGTTACCACCGCCGATACCTACGCCACGGGAGCGACCTACAGCATCGATCTCGTCGATAAAGATAATGCAAGGAGCCTGCTTCTTCGCCTGCTCGAACATGTCACGTACACGGGAGGCACCGACACCGACGAACATTTCGACGAAGTCAGAACCGGAAATTGAAAAGAAAGGTACACGAGCCTCACCAGCAATCGCTTTCGCCAGCAGTGTTTTACCAGTACCAGGCTGACCAACCATCAGAACACCGCGAGGGATCTTACCGCCCAGCTTCTGATACTTGCCGGGTTCACGCAGGAACTCAACCAGCTCTTTCACATCCTCTTTGGCTTCGTCACAACCAGCAACGTCACCAAAGGTCGTCTTAATCTGGTCTTCACTCAGCAGCTTGGCTTTGCTCTTGCCGAAGGCCATCGGGCCGCCACGACCAGAACCGCCACCCTGCATCTGGCGCATAAACAGCATGAACACCGCGATAATAATGAGGATCGGCAGTGACGCCAGCAGCAACTGAGACAGGAAGCTCTGCTTCTCTGGTTTCTCGCCAATCACTTCGACGTCATTAACCAGAAGCGTATCCATCAGCTTATCGTCGAACGCGGGTAACACAGACTCAAATGCCTGCCCGCCACGAGAAGTCCCCTTGATGGATTGCCCGGAGATAGTCACTGATTCGACCTGACCGCTTTCGACAGCCTTCATGAACTCCGAGTAGGACCAGCTGTTACTGCGATCTACCGGGTTGAGCCCTTGAAATACCATCATCAGCACAGCGGCGATAACAGCCCATAAAACGAAATTCTTTGCCATGTGAGGCACCACCTTACTCGTACAGACCGCCACGCGGCCGGAATCACTCTGCTTAGCTTAGCAGCCAATGGTCAGGGACGAAAACCTTTAGCGACGATATACACCTCGCGCGATCGCGCTCGGGATGCCTTAGGTTTACGAATCATTACTTTCGCAAACGACTGTTTCATATCAGCCAGGTAAGCATCGAAGCCTTCGCCCTGAAACACTTTGGCTACGAAACTGCCGTTTGGTTTCAACACTTGACGCGCCATATCCAACGCAAGCTCTACAAGGTACATAGCGCCGGGCTGGTCAATAGACGACATACCACTCATATTGGGGGCCATATCTGAGATTACAAGGTCTACCGGTCGCCCATCGATGACATCGACAAGCTGGTCGTAAACTTCTTCGGTCGTAAAGTCGCCCTGAATGAAGGTCACGTCTGCGATAGCGTCCATTTCCAGAATGTCTGAAGCGATCACCAGACCCTTCTCACCAACCCGCTGAGCAACCACCTGAGACCAGCCCCCCGGTGCAGAACCGAGGTCAACCACCACAGATCCCGGACGTATCAACTTGTCTTTGTCATCCAGTTCAATCAGCTTGTAACTGGCCCGCGTACGATAGCCGTCCTGCTGTGCTTTCTGAACCCAGATATCATCAACGTGTTCTTTCAACCAGTCAGCACTGGATTTCGAGCGCGCCATAAGGCCATGTACTCCGTAATTTTACGTCTGCGAGGCACTCAGAGTGCAGTTATTCTCATGCACCTGAGGTATACTTTGGCCATATTTTACACCCTAAAGTCGAGCGACCGAACCCTATGGCGTTAAGCAACGAACAGAAGAAGGCCTACCGATCTATTGGCCATACCCTGAATCCTATTGTCACTGTAGCTGGCAATGGCCTCACCGAAGGCGTCATGGAAGAGCTGAACCGTGCTCTGGATGATCACGAACTGATAAAAATCAAAGTATCAGTAGGTGATCGCGAAGTTAAAAAAGCGGTTATCACTGAACTGGTGAAAAAGACCGCAGCAGAGCTGGTACAGCAGATCGGTAATACCGCCCTGCTTCTGCGCAGAAACCCGAAAGCTAAGCCAGCTCTGTCGAACCTGCAGCGCTGAGCGCCGCAAATCAGGACAAGTTAACCACCGTGCCCGCGCAGAGGTTGGATACCGAGCCCGCAGCGGGGATAATGCAAAATAAAAAAGGTTAAGCAGCGATGTCGAACATTGTTATTTCAGGCTCAGGCCTCTTTATTCCGCCACACACTATCTCCAACGATGAACTGATCGAAGCGTATAACGCCTACGTCGAAAAGTTTAACGCCGACAACGCTGCTGCTATTGAAGCAGGTGATGTTGATGCCCTGCCATCATCCAGCAGTGAATTCGTCGAGAAAGCTTCAGGTATTAAGTCACGCTACGTGATGTACAAAGAAGGCATGCTGGACCCTGAGCATATGGCCCCAGTGTTCAAACCAGCACTGGCTGGTGATGAGCCTGAAACAGTGACCATGGCGATTGCTGCAGGCCGTGAAGCGATGGAGCAGGCCAATAAAAAGCCTGAAGACATTGATCTGGTGATTATGGGTACGACCAATCATCAGCGCCCCTATCCATCCGCTGCAGTTGAAGTTCAGCAGAAACTGGGCATTAAAGGCTTCGCCTACGACATGGGTATCGCTTGTTCAACCATGACGTTTGCCATGATTAATGCCTACGCGGCCCTGAAAGCAGGCACAGCTAAATGCGCACTGGTGGTGAATCCTGAGTTTGCCTCACCTCAGCTGAACCTGAAGTCCCGCGACAGCCACTTCATCTTCGGTGATGTTGCGACCGCTGTGGTGATGGAACTCGAGGAAACCTGTACCGCCGATTACGCTTTCCGTGTACTCGACACAAAACAGATGACCACCTTCTCTGACAACATTCGCTGTGATGGGAACTACACCGATCACAACTTCAGTGACGACCAACTACCAGAAGACCGTCCTTACTTCCGCCAGAATGGACGTAAAGTCTTCAAAGAGTTACTGCCCCTGGTCACCGGCTTCATTACAGAACAGCTAGGTGAGAACCACCTTGAGGCCAGCGACCTCAAGCGCATGTGGCTGCATCAGGCTAACCTGACGATGAACATGTTTGCCGCCAAGAAGCTACTTGGACGTGAACCTGAAGCGAACGAGACACCGATCGTTCTTGATGAGTTCGCAAACACAGCGTCTGCTGGCTCTCTGATCGCTTTCCACCGCCACAAAGACGGCTTCGAAAGTGGAGAGAAAGGTCTGATCTGCTCATTCGGTGCGGGTTACTCAGTCGGCAGCCTGTTAGTCGAGAAAATATAACGCCTGACAGCCCGATCCTTAAAGCCGCACATGTGCGGCTTTTTATTTGCCTGATCTTTTTCTTGTACGACAAAGGCGACGTTAGCACGAAGCCGCTGATAAATATCGGATAATCTGACAAAATGAACGCTTGTCTAAACCAAGGTAAGATTCATGGGTCAGATTATCCAGACCGAAATGACCGAGCTGGTTACCCCCGGCATGGCCAACTTCTCCGGCAACATGCACGGCGGAGAATTACTTAAACTTCTCGATAAAGTCGCATACACCTGCGCAATGAGATACAGCGGCCACTATGCCGTCACCCTTTCTGTAGATAACGTACTGTTTAAGCAGCCCATTCACATTGGTGAGCTGGTCACCTGTCTCGCGACGGTCAACTACGTTGGCCGCACCTCGATGGAGATCGGCATCAAAGTCATCGCCGAAGACATTAAACTGAAAACCGTCCGCCATACTCATACCTGCTACTTCAATATGGTAGCCATGGACGAGAACAACAAACCAACGCCACTGCCACCGCTGGAACTGAAAGACGATGTTCAGGTTCGACGCTACAACAAAGCAATGAAGCGTCGCGAGGCCGGCAAGCGCCTGCAGAAAATGATGAAAGCCATTGAAGCGGATGATGGTTCGGATGAGCTGGGCGTAGATCTCGTCAGCTGCCCGTAACTCCAGCGCCAGGCAAAGAAAACAGGTCAGGCCACTTAGGCCTGATCTGCTATAAAACGGCTGATCAGCTCGCGCCAGATAGACTTACCCAGGTCGTCAAAGTCGGCCATGGTCGCTACCATCTCACTGCGGGCCCCTTGATCCACAATTTCTTCTGGCAGCAGAGGGTCATAAGCAATATCACGAAGCACCCGATCACCAATCAGGAAGCATTCCCGTGCAGCAACATCCAGCGGTTTATTCTCAAATGAGGACCGCCAGTTGAGCATCTCTTCTGTATTTGCTCGATAACGGGCATTGATCTCTGCAACCGGCCAGAGTGCTTCCGGTGAAGGTTCAGACTCCTCATTAAAACCGTCTGCGCGAAACACACACGCCTCAGATTCCAGCCCGAGATGGAACAGCTGTTGAGTAAGATCAGCTAAAGAAGCCTGCAGGTTATCAGGCCGGATGAGCAACCCCTGATAGAACTCACTGAAGCCCAGCATTTGTGTTGCCCTCTGGCGCTGGCGCAGCATCTTCCGATCACGCCGCCCCAAGTGCGCCGTGTAGATAGTGATCCATTGTCCTTCCCACGGCCGTACTTTGTCTTCTGTACGCCGCCAGGCACTCTGACGCTCAGCCAGATGCCGCGCTGCAGGGCCGAGCACATACACACCACGCTCAGTCAGATCCAACAGATCCTGTCGCGCAAGGCGATTCAGAGTGACCCTGACATTGTTTGCTTCAACAGAAAAAAGCTCTGCCATACGTACCATCACCTGCGCAGAGATGGGCTGCTGCGCCTCTTTAACAAGGTTCAGAATTAGTTTCTTTGCGGGGTACGGACTATCGGAGTCAGGCATAGGGGGTTCTTATCTTGTTGTGATCACATACTAACATATCAGCCTGAAAGGAATAATTACTAGACTCATCTCAAAATGCCATATACCGTAATATTTATAATAAAAAACCAGGTCTGGTGTGACATATGAAAGATGACAGAGATTTATTCGAAACCGGCCTGCTAAGAGAATCTGCGCGGCAGCGGCTAAACGATGCTCTTGGCGAAGACACTATCCGGCGGCTACAGCAGCGCTCTGATCTCCAGGGCGCCATCGGTGTAGCCAAATGCTGGTTCGCTATTTTCCTATTGCTGGGCCTCTCATGGTTAGCCATGGATATATTGAATTACTGGTCCATCCCCCTGGTTGCGCTGTGCCTCTTATTTTTGGGTGGACGTATACTCGCCCTGGCCATCCTCACTCACGAGGGTGCCCACCGGACTCTATTCGCCAACAGAAAGCTGAATGACACAGTAACTCATTGGCTATGTGCTGCCCCTGTCTATCTCGACCTGCTCAAGTACCGGCATCATCATGCCCAACATCACATTCATACCGGGACAGATAAAGATGTCGACCTTCCTCTGATTGAAGGCTTCCCTACTACCCAGAAATCCCTGATGCGTAAGTTCATGCGGGATTTCACCGGCCAGACAGGGCTGAAGTCACTGATTGGCCTGGCAATGATGAATGCCGAACTGATTCGTTGGAACGTTACGGGTGTCGTCGACCGCCTGGAGCGTCCGGGCTGGCAGAAACGCGATCACTTGCGCGCATTTTTTATCAATAGCCGACGCACTCTGATATTCCATACAGTATTCTTCGCAATCACATTCAGCCTTAACCTGACAGAACTTTTTGCACTTTGGTGGGCCGCCTACTTCTTCACTTACCCCTTCTGCATTCGTGTCAGAGCCATCGCCGAACATGCAGTAACAGAACGTACTGGAGATATGTTGAGAAATACCAGAACGACCCGAGCAGGCCTGCTTACCAGAGCACTCTTTGCACCATGCCATGTGAATTTCCATATCGAACACCACGCATTGGTTTCAGTTCCGTTCTGGCAACTGCCCGAGCTGCATAAACTGATGCAGGAAAAAAACATCACCCCTCCCCCGCCAAGCTACTGGCAGGTTCTGAAATTGGCAGCGTCTGCTCGCTAAGCTCTTTCTGGGGGCTCGCTAACGTAAATTTCAGACACAAAAAAGCCCGCAATTGCGGGCTCTTTCGTGAAATACAGAACCTGATGCAACACGCCTCAGATGTGTTTCACTTCATCGATTTCATATTCAACCGTACCGCTTGGGATATTCACCACAACGGTGTCCCCCTCTTCCTTGCCGATCAATGCACGAGCAATCGGCGAGGATACAGAAATACGATTATTTTTGATGTCGGCTTCGTCATCACCGACGATCCGGTATTCCACTTCCTCGTCGGTCTCGACATTGATGATGGTTACCGTCGTACCGAACAATACCTTACCGCTGTGCGGAATTGATTTAATATCAATTACCTGGGAATTAGAAAGCTTACCCTCAATGTCCTGAATGCGACCTTCAATAAAACCCTGCTGTTCGCGTGCCGCATGGTATTCAGCATTTTCTTTCAGGTCACCGTGCTCACGTGCGTCAGCAATGTCCTGAATAACCTTTGGGCGTTCAACTGTTTTTAACTGCTTCAGCTCATCACGCAGAGCCTTTTCACCTTCGACAGTCATAGGATACTTTTGCATCGTATTTTGACTCCCTTGCTATAGAAGATGCCCGAAGTCCGTTACTTCGGGCATCTGGATATTATTTTTAATGTCGTTATGTCATTCGCGATATCGGAATAGCGCACTTCGACTGAATTAAATCGAAGCGTGCAACTCCTGCAGACGACGAACTTCTTTCAGACCTTCTGAACGCAATGCTTCAACAACAGCTTCTGCCCCAGCCAGTGTGGTGGTGTAGTAAACTTTGTGCTGCAACGCGCTGCGACGAATGTCAGCAGAATCAACAATCGCTTGAGGGCCATCTGTCGTATTCACGATCAGAGCGATCTCGTCGTTCTTAATCATATCTACAATGTGTGGACGACCTTCATTCACCTTGTTAACGCGGGCACTTTCAACGCCTGCTTCACGCAGTACACGACAAGTACCGTCGGTAGAGATCAGCTTGAAGCCACATGCGATCAGACCTTTCGCTACTTCGACAACGCCTTCTTTGTCCGCGTCGCGGACTGACAGGAACGCCAGACCTTCATTCGGCAGGAATGCGCCTGCACCCAATTGAGCTTTGAAGAAAGCTTCACCGAAGGTGCTGCCTGCACCCATCACTTCACCGGTCGACTTCATTTCAGGGCCGAGAATCGGATCGACACCCTGGAACTTGTTGAACGGGAAGACCGCTTCTTTTACTGAGAAGTAAGACGGTACAATTTCGCTGGTGAAACCAAGCTCGGCCAGTGTTTTTCCTGTCATCACTTTGGCTGCAATCGCTGCCAGTGAAGTACCGATACACTTAGACACGAACGGAACCGTACGGGAGGCACGAGGGTTCACCTCAATCACGTAGATTTCGCCATCCTGATACGCCAGCTGAGTGTTCATCAGACCGACAACACCAAGCTCCATCGCCATTGCCGCAACCTGTTCGCGCATTTTGTCCTGCACGTCTTTCGCCAGGCTGTATGGAGGCAATGAACATGCTGAGTCACCAGAGTGAATACCCGCCTGCTCAATGTGCTGCATGATGCCGCCAATAACAACTTGCTCACCATCACATACGGCATCAATATCAACTTCGATCGCACGATCAAGGAAGTGATCCAGAAGTACCGGCGAGTCGTTAGACACTTTAACGGCTTCGGTCATGTAGCGACGCAGCGCTTTCTCGTTGTTCACGATTTCCATCGCACGACCACCCAGTACATAGGATGGACGCACTACCAGCGGATAGCCGATCTCAGTCGCTTTAGCGATCGCTTCTTCCGTAGAAGTCACGGTCGCGTTCACCGGCTGCTTCAGACCCAGACGCTGGATCATCTGCTGGAAACGCTCACGGTCTTCAGCGCGGTCGATCGCTTCTGGTGACGTACCAATGATAGGTACACCTGCCGCCTCCAGCTCGTCAGCCAGTTTCAGTGGTGTCTGGCCACCGTACTGAACGATAACGCCTTTAGGCTTCTCTTTAGCAACGATTTCCAGAACATCTTCCAGAGTCACCGGCTCGAAGTAGAGGCGATCTGACGTGTCATAGTCGGTCGATACTGTCTCAGGGTTACAGTTGACCATGATGGCTTCGAAACCTTCTTCTTTCGACGCCAGTGCCGCGTGTACGCAGCAGTAGTCAAACTCAATACCCTGACCAATACGGTTAGGACCACCACCCAGAACGATGATTTTCTCTCGATCTGACGGATTCGCTTCACACTCTTCTTCGTACGTTGAGTACATGTAGGCGGTGTCAGTCGCAAATTCTGCCGCACAGGTATCCACACGCTTGTACACCGGATGGATATTCAGCTTATGGCGGTGCTTACGGACTGTCTTTTCAGTGACACCCAGCAGTTGCGCCAGGCGCGCATCGGAGAAACCTTTACGCTTCAGGCGGAACATGCGGTCGCCATTCAGCGCCTGCAGGCTGCTTTGCGCCACGGCCTCTTCTTCTTTGATCAGATCTTCAATCTGCACCAGGAACCAAGGGTCAATCGCAGAGTGCTCGTACACTTCTTCAACCGACATACCCAGACGGAAAGCATCACCCACGTACCAGATACGCTCAGACGCTGGCGTACGCAGTTCAGAAATAACCTTGTCGCGGGACATTGGGTCTTTCAGATCCACCATTGGGTCGAAACCAACAGAGCCCACTTCCAGACCACGCAGGGCTTTCTGCAGAGACTCCTGCTGAGTACGGCCGATCGCCATCACCTCACCCACAGACTTCATCTGAGTCGTCAGACGACCATCAGCCTGTGGGAATTTTTCGAAGGTGAAGCGAGGAATTTTAGTTACGACATAGTCAATCGATGGCTCAAAAGACGCCGGCGTCGCTCCGCCCGTAATGTCGTTCTGCAGCTCGTCGAGCGTATAACCGACAGCCAGCTTGGCCGCCACTTTAGCAATCGGGAAACCGGTCGCTTTCGATGCCAATGCCGATGAACGGGATACACGTGGGTTCATCTCGATCACGACCATACGGCCATCTTTCGGGTTGATACCGAACTGAACGTTAGAACCACCGGTTTCTACACCGATCTCACGCAGTACCGCCAGGGAGGCGTCACGCATGATCTGGTATTCTTTATCGCTCAACGTCTGTGCTGGCGCGACAGTGATGGAGTCACCTGTGTGAACACCCATCGCGTCAAAGTTTTCGATAGAACAGATGATGATGCAGTTGTCGTTTTTGTCACGAACCACTTCCATCTCGTATTCTTTCCAACCAATCAGAGATTCATCAATCAGCAGCTCGTTCGTCGGAGACAGGTCCAGACCACGGGTACAGATTTCTTCGAACTCTTCTTTGTTGTACGCGATACCACCACCGGTGCCACCCATGGTGAAGGATGGGCGGATGATGCAGGGGAAACCCAGAGTTTTCTGAACTTCACGTGCCTCTTCGATGCTGTGCGCGATACCGGCACGTGGACACTCAAGGCCAATTGCCTTCATGGCTTTATCGAAGCGGTCACGGTCTTCCGCTTTATCGATGGTGTCAGCGTTCGCACCGATCATTTCTACGCCGAACTTTTCCAGTACGCCCGCAGATTCCAGACCCAGAGCGCAGTTCAGTGCAGTCTGACCACCCATGGTTGGCAGCAGTACGTCAGGACGTTCTTTTTCAATGATCTTAGCGACGGCTTCGACAGTAATAGGCTCGATATAGGTCGCGTCGGCCATCGACGGGTCAGTCATGATGGTCGCTGGGTTAGAGTTCACCAGAATAACCCGGTAACCTTCTTCACGCAGTGCTTTACAAGCCTGTGCCCCTGAGTAGTCGAACTCACAGGCCTGACCGATAACGATCGGACCAGCACCGATAATCAGAATACTTTGTATGTCTGTACGTTTTGGCATGTCTCGGTATTTCCTGTTTCTGTTACTTCGCGGCCTGGGCAGCTTCAATCAATTCAATAAAGTGGTCGAACAGTGGCGCAACGTCTTTTGGACCTGGGCTCGCCTCAGGGTGACCCTGGAAGCTGAATGCCGGACGATCCGTCAACGCGATACCCTGCAGAGTACCGTCGAACAGCGACTTGTGCGTCGCCTTCACGTTCGCAGGAAGTGACGCTTCAGTCACAGCAAAACCGTGGTTCTGAGCAGTGATCATCACGCGACCCGTCTCGATGTCCTGAACCGGGTGGTTACCACCGTGGTGACCGTGAGGCATTTTTTCAGTCTGGGCGCCGGACGCCAGAGCCAGCAACTGATGCCCGAGGCAAATGCCGAACACAGGGATCTTAGTTTCAAGAATTTCTTTGATCGCACTGATGGCGTAATCACACGGCTCAGGGTCGCCCGGGCCATTGGACAGGAAGATACCGTCCGGATTCATTGCCAGCACTTCAGACGCGGGCGTCTGCGCCGGTACGACGGTCAGATCACAACCACGCTCTGCTAATAAGCGCAGAATGTTGCGTTTCACACCGTAGTCGTATGCCACGACTTTGAACTTAGGATCACTGACCTGGCCGTAACCCTGACCCAGCGTCCAGTCTGATTCAGTCCACTTATACGACTCTGAAACAGTGACTTCTTTAGCGAGGTCCATGCCCTTCAGACCCGGGAAGCCTTTAGCAGCTTCGACCGCTTCGGCGATAGCCGCGTCTGAGTGCGCGTCTTCACGTGCGATCATGCAGCCATTGAGAGAGCCTTTCTCACGAAGGATGCGGGTCAGGCGGCGTGTGTCGATGTCCGCGATACCCAGAACATTGTGTTCTTTCAGGTACACATCAAGCGCTTTCTGGTTACGGAAACTGGAAGCGATCAGTGGCAGATCACGAATGATCAGGCCCGTAGCATGAACCTCATTCGACTCTGCATCTTCATCATTAGTACCGTAGTTACCAATGTGTGGATAGGTGAGAGTCACCATCTGACGGGCATAAGAAGGATCGGTAAGGATCTCCTGATAACCGGTCATGGAGGTGTTAAAGACCACTTCCCCTACAGACAGACCTTCAGCACCGATGCTGGTACCTTTAAAGATGCTGCCGTCTTCAAGAGCTAGAATTGCTGGCGTAGACAAGACTCGTTCCCCGAACTTTGCGATAAAACTGGAAAGCGTACGTAGCGTGTTGATGCCTTCGTCGCCCATGTGTGAGCCGTAAAAAAGCGGGATGGTGACTTTTATGACTCCATCCCGCTTTCGGATCAATTCTGACAGTGCGAGACTGGCGTCCGCTGTACATACGTAAATTGCGCGGGATGATACAGAAATATTGACTGATTGTCCACGTGAGCTAATCCCACCAGACGTTTCCGCGAAGAGTTACAGCCCTGATACAAACTAATACTATTGTATAAGTTTTGTTATTAACGTATTCCCTTTTTTATCAGCCTTGCCCCATACTTGATGACCCATCAGGAAAATAATTAAACACGGGGCCAGACCATGCATGGAGAAGCGCACGTCCGCCGCAGACTGAATCCTTCCAAGCGCAAACAACTACTGATGAAAGACGCTATCTCAGTGTTTGCTCTTCGCGGTATCGGCCGGGCCGGGCACACTGAAATCGCTCAACGGGCCGGAGTCTCAGTTGCTACAGTTTTCAACTACTTCAATACCCGTGAAGCTCTGGTAGATGAAGTACTGGACGAAGTTGAACATTACCTCATCGACCTCTCTTTTTCCTCCGTCGAGAAACCAGGCAGTGCTGCAGAGGTTCTTGACCACTGCATCACCACTATCATTCAGACGTGTAAGACCTATCCAGACTATTTTAAGATATGGCTGGAATGGAGTTCTTCGGTTCGTGAAGATACATGGCCACGCTATCTCACATTTCAGAACCAGATGATGTCTCTGATAGAAACACAGATACAAAATGCCGTTAATGACGGTCGGCTGGCTCCCGGTCTGCCCGCTCATGACCGGGCCCGATGGGCCTTAGGCAATGCCCATATGCTGGTAATGATGGTTTTCAGTCCTGACACAGAAGACGAGTCTGCCATCCGCGAACTCATATCAAGAGGCTTCAGTCACACTCTTGGGGTTAGCCCCGCCTGACCCCTAGGGTTATAACGCGCCACACACGTGGCGTGTTCTCCGCTTGCGGCCCAGAACAACCTTACATAGCATGGCCTCTCGGGGTTAACCTATTAAAAATTATCACAACAAGAGACTCATACCGTGAAACGCGCAATGTTTTCCTGTGCGGCGGCCGCTGCATTGCTACTGGCCATACCTTTCAGTGCGCACGCTGAACCACAAGTCACAGAAATCGATGATTCCATCCCATGGGAAGTCACGTCCTCAGGCGACGACGTGGGCGAGGTCTCAACCTGGCGCCGTGAAATCCCGGGCGCAGACGTAAAACAGTTTCGCGGTGAAGTGATTCTTAACGAGCCCGCGCTGAATATTCTGCTGACCATCGATACACCGGAAGACCTGCACAAGTGGGTCTACTTCTGTCGCGACAGCGCGGCTGTCCCGCCGGAATACAGCTACATGGAATACAAGGGCGTATGGCCCGTCGCTGCCCGCTACGTAACGATCAAAAGCAAATCGTGGATCGAGAACGACGTGATTTACATCAGCAGCCGTAACGTAGACGAGGCTGTTCCAGAGCATGACAACATGGTGAAGATCCGCGAATTTTCGAACCTGTTTGAGATCACGCCACTTGGCGAAGATATGACGAAAGTACGCTTCACCACCTTCGTTGACCTTGCAGGTAAACTGCCTTCATGGCTAGCCAACGCGGTATCAAGCCGTGCTCCCTACGTGACACTGAGCGGCATGCGTGACTTGCTTGAAGATGGCGAACGTGACTTCAGTGACGCCTCTGTAGACGACCTTTCTAGCGTCGCTCAGGACAAAGACGGTCTACGTCGCCTGCTGGCTAAGCTTGATAATATCGACGACAGCGATCCACTGGACCCGAACGACGATTGATTGCTGATCAAACGAAAAAGGTCAGCAAGGAAGCGGAGTAACTAAGTTAACCATAAGCATTCCGCGCTGACTTTTAACGCCGCATGGGCAAGTTCAGGAGGTCAGCTTAGAAGCCTAAAACGTCCTGCATATCGTAAAGCCCCGCCGGCTGCTCGGTCAGCCACTTAGCCGCCCGCACCGCACCTTTAGCAAAGGTCATACGACTCTGCGCTTTGTGCGTTACCTCGACACGCTCGCCGTCGGTGGCGAACATCACGGTGTGATCACCCACCACGTCGCCGCCGCGAATGGTTTCAAAACCAATCTGCTTGTGTGGGCGAGCACCCGTCTGGCCTTCGCGGCCGTAACAAGCCACTTCGTTCAGATTCCAGCCCATGGTTTCTGCAACGACTTCGCCCATGCGCAGTGCAGTACCGGATGGCGCATCGACTTTATGACGGTGGTGCATCTCGATCACTTCGATATCACTGTCTTCACCCATCACCTTGGCTGCCATGCGCAGCAGGTTCAGACACAGGTTCACACCCACTGAGTAGTTCGGCGCAAAAACGATCCGGGTGTCCGCAGCGGCGGCTTTCAGCTTGGACTTCTGCTCATCGGTCAGTCCTGTCGTGCCAATCACAATGCCTTTGCCATGCTTCTGGCACAGTTCGACATTCGCCATGGTCGACTCTGGTGACGTGAAATCGATCAGTACATCGAAGTGAGGGATTGCTTCTTCGACCGAAGTGACAGCCTTCACGTCCAGGGTCGTGGCCAGACCAGCAATGGCACCGGCATCAACACCAACCATAGGGTCATTCTCAAGAACGATCGCACCTGCGACTTCAGCAGCTTCATCATTGTGGACGGCTTCGATCAGCACACGCCCCATACGACCGGCAGCACCGGTGATAGCAATTCGGGTCATTATTCTTCTGCTTTGTAGATAGGATAAATAGACGGCCTAAGGATACCGAAGGCATGAGGTAAGGAAAAGCGCGGGAAAGGCCAGAGTGTCGCGCATGGGGTGCGCTACTACAAATTACGACGCCAGACCGTTGACGAAGAAGTCAGTACAAGGCAAAAGAGGCCCGGAAACGCGCAGTGTATAAGTCATACATGAGCATTTCCGGGCCTCTTTTAACGCCGTAATGACGATGCAGGCAGGTCTGGTCAAATGTCCTCGAAGAAGCGTTTAACCCCCTCAAACCAGGATTTTTTTTGTGGCGAATGCTTTTCTCCCGTCAGCGACTCCTGAAACTTCATCAGCAGATCTTTCTGCTCTGAGTTCAGGTTCACTGGCGTTTCTACCTGCACACGGCAGAGCAGATCACCGGCGGTACCACCACGGACTGGCGTAACGCCTTTACCGCGCAGACGGAAGAGTTTGCCTGACTGTGTTTCCGCTGGGATCTTCAGTTTCACACGACCATCAAGGGTTGGCACTTCAAGTTCGCCACCAAGCGCTGCATCAACGATGCTGATCGGCACATCACAGTACAGGTTGCGACCATCCCGGTGGAACAACTCATGCTCTTTCACCGACACCTGAACGTAGAGGTCACCGGCTGGCCCACCCATGGCACCTGCTTCACCTTCACCTGACAGACGAATACGGTCACCGGTATCGACACCCGGTGGAATTTTCACTGAAAGCGTTTTGGTTTCTTCTTTCACTCCGCGACCGTGACAGCTGTTGCACGGATCTTCGATCATAGTGCCCTGACCACGACAGGTCGGACAAGTCTGCTGCACAGAGAAGAAGCCCTGTTGCATACGCACCTGACCCGCGCCACCACAGGTACCACAGGTCTTAGGTGACGTACCTGGCTTGGCTCCTGAGCCATCGCAGGTTTCACAACTTGTCAGGGTGGGTACACGGATTTTCTTCTCGATACCGCGCACGGCCTCTTCGAGAGAAAGCTCCATGGTGTAACGCAGATCAGAACCACGCTGTGGGCCACCGCGACCGCCCCGGCCACCGCCGCCACCAAAGATATCACCGAACACATCGCCAAAGATGTCGCTGAAGTTAGCACCGCCGCCACCGAAACCACCGCCACCGGCGTTCGGGTCGACACCTGCGTGACCATACTGGTCGTACGCGGCACGCTTCTGTTGGTCACCCAGAATTTCGTAGGCTTCAGTCGCTTCCTTAAACTTAGCGTCTGCATCTTTATCATCCGGGTTACGGTCCGGATGGTACTTCATCGCCAGTTTACGGTAAGCCTTCTTCAGCTCCTTCGCGTCGACATCCCGGCTAACACCGAGAACTTCGTAATAATCCCGCTTGGACATGATTCACCTGTTAATTAAAACCGCTTCGCAGCTCCGCTACGAAGTAAAACGCGGCAAACTGGTTGCCGCGTCCACTGTTCTTACTTTGACAAAGGCGTAACAAAAACTCGTCACGCAGTCTCCGGACCGTCGGCGAGGCCGCTAGCGCAAGGCGGAAAAGAGTGAGGAAGCGCAGTGTATAAGTCATACATGAGCATTCCGAACTCTTTTCCAACACCGCGATAGCAACGCAGCCAGGTCCGTATATTACTTGTCTTTTACTTCTTCGAACTCAGCATCCACTACATCATCATCTTGAGCGCTGCTGTCCGCCTGCTCTGCACCACCTGCGGCTTCCGCCTGTGCTGCCTGCTCTGCGTACAGTTTCTGAGCCAGAGATGAAGACGCCTCTGTCAGAGCATTGGTTTTGGCTTCGATGTTGTCTTTGTCGTCGCCTTTCAGTGCTTCTTCCAGGTCTGCGATGGCTGCTTCGATGGCTGATTTCTCATCATCGGTCGCTTTGTCGCCCGCTTCTTCCAGTGTCTTACGAGTCGCGTGGATCAGGCCATCTGCGGTGTTGCGAACCTGAACCATTTCTTCGAACTTCTTATCCGCTTCAGCATTTGCTTCCGCGTCAGACACCATTTTCTCGATCTCTTCGTCGCTCAGACCCGAGTTCGCTTTAATCACGATGGACTGTTCTTTGCCAGTCGCCTTGTCTTTCGCGCTTACGTTCAGAATACCGTTAGCGTCGATGTCGAAGGTCACTTCAATCTGTGGCATACCACGTGCTGCTGGCGGAATGTCTGCCAGGTCGAAACGACCCAGTGACTTGTTCTGCGCAGCCTGCTTACGCTCACCCTGTACCACGTGAATAGTCACAGCGGTCTGGTTGTCTTCTGCGGTTGAGAATACCTGCGATTTCTTAGTCGGAATCGTGGTGTTTTTCTCAATCACTGGGGTTGCTACGCCACCCATGGTTTCGATACCGAGGGTCAGCGGAGTCACGTCGAGCAGCAGAACGTCTTTAACATCGCCTGACAGTACCGCACCCTGAATCGATGCACCGACAGCAACTGCCTCATCCGGGTTAACATCCTTACGTGGCTCTTTGCCGAAGAACTCAGAAACCGCCTTCTGAACCATTGGCATACGGGTCTGACCACCCACCAGAATGACTTCGTCAATTTCTGACGCACTCAGATCAGCATCCGCAAGTGCAGTGCGGCATGGCTCGAGTGAACGCTTAACCAGCTCTTCTACCAGCGACTCCAGCTTAGCGCGGGTCACTTTGACGTTAAGGTGCTTAGGACCAGACGCATCAGCAGTGATGTACGGCAGGTTTACGTCAGTCTGCTGGCTTGAAGACAACTCAACTTTCGCTTTTTCTGCGGCTTCTTTCAGACGCTGCAGGGCCAGCGGGTCGTTGTGCAGATCGATACCGCTTTCTTTCTTGAATTCGTCCGCCAGGTATTCGATCAGACGCAGGTCAAAGTCTTCACCACCAAGGAAGGTGTCACCGTTGGTCGCCAGAACTTCAAACTGCTTCTCGCCGTCTACGTCCGCAACTTCGATGATAGAGATATCGAATGTACCACCACCCAGGTCGTATACCGCGATAGTACGGTCACCCGACTGCTTGTCGATACCGTACGCCAGCGCCGCTGCAGTTGGCTCGTTGATAATACGCTTGACTTCGAGGCCCGCGATTTTACCGGCGTCTTTTGTTGCCTGACGCTGTGAATCGTTGAAGTAAGCCGGAACCGTAATTACTGCTTCAGTCACTTCTTCACCCAGGTAGTCTTCTGCAGTTTTCTTCATTTTCTTCAGAACTTCTGCAGACACCTGTGGCGGTGCAAACTTATCGCCTTTCACTTCAACCCAAGCGTCACCATTGCCCGCTTCGATGATTTTGTAAGGCACCATTTTGATGTCTTTCTGAACGACGTCGTCTTTGAAGCGACGACCGATCAGACGCTTAACTGCGAACAGCGTGTTCTGTGGATTAGTAACAGCCTGACGTTTTGCAGACTGACCAACCAGAGTCTCGTCGTCGGTGTAAGCGATGATAGAAGGGGTTGTACGATCACCTTCGGCGTTCTCAATAACACGCGCCTTGTCACCGTCCATAATCGCAACACATGAGTTAGTGGTGCCGAGGTCGATACCAATAATTTTACCCATAATTGAATCTCCAATTTGCCGCCTGCTGCGGCTATCTGAAACTTTGTAAAAACAGCGTTATCTGTCGTTGTTAGCTATATAAGGTCACGTTTTTTGCTTTCAAGACCTTATTCCATACTTTTTATCAGGCATTCTCGTCGATCTGAGCGGCGCCTTTGCTGACCATCACCATCGCTGGGCGTAACAGACGGCCATTCAGGGTGTAGCCCTTCTGCATTACTGCCATCACTGTGTTCGGCGCCAGCTCTGCATTTTCGACCATGCTCATTGCCTGATGTAGCTCTGGGTTGAAAGGCTCGCCTTCCGGGTTTACCTGCTCAACTTTGAAGCGTTCAAGCGAACTGATTAAGCCGGAAAGGGTCATTTCCATACCTTCACGGATCGCTTTGGTCGCTTCTTCTTCCGGCGCTGCAGCCAGACCGCGCTCCAGATTATCGACAACGGTCAACATTTCGTTGGCGAACTTCTCGACAGCGAACTTGTGCGCCTTTTCGACGTCCTGCTCTGCACGACGGCGAACATTCTGCATTTCAGCCTGCACACGCAGGACCTGATCTTTGGCTTCTGCCACTTCCGCACGGGCAGCTTCCAACTCAGCATCAGCCGGGGCTTCTGCCTCTACCTCAGTGTCTTCAACAGTTTCCTGTTCGGCAGCTTCTTCCAGAATTTCTTCCTGGGGTTTCTGTTCTTCAGACATCAGTCACCTCTGTCATCGGTCTTAATTCATATCGCTGTCGGCTATATGGGGCCGGCCGTTGGCAGTTCAACCCCTGTTTTCAATCCCTGATCCTGGAAAACACCTTGACAGGAATCGATACTGTATATAAAAACACTGTATATACATTCAGATCAGAGGATGTCGTATGCTGACCTCACTGTCGATTCATCAGTTTGCCCTGATCGAGCATATGGAGCTCGATTTCTCTCAAGGCATGACGGTTATCACCGGTGAAACCGGCGCCGGTAAGTCTATTCTGCTGGGCGCACTGGGGCTGACACTGGGGCAACGTGCAGAAGCCGGAGCAGTGCGACAGGGGCAGGATAAAGCCGATGTCGCTGCTACGTTCTCTACCAATACCGCCGCTCTGGAGTGGCTCAGGCAGCATGAACTCCCCGCCGACGACGATAACGTCATACTTCGTCGGGTCATTTCTGCAGAAGGTCGCTCGCGAGGCTATGTGAATGGCCGACCAGTATCCGCTGCTGACCTTCGTGATCTTGGCCAGCACCTTATCGGCATTCACTCGCAACACGCACATCAACGGTTGCTGGAGAAAGACGCCGCCCGCGACATCCTGGACGCCTATGCAGGGTTAAACCCGCTCGCAGAGACGGTTCGTCGTGGATTTTCAGCCTGGAAGAAAGAAGAGAAGCGCTTACAGACACTGCGCGAATCCAGCAGCGAACTTCTGGCGCAAAGACAACTGCTTGAGTATCAGGTCAGTGAATTGCGCGAACTGGACCTGAAAGAAGACGAGCTCAACGATCTGGAGCTCGAGCAAAAACGGTTATCCGGTGCAGAGAACACCTTGATCTGTGGCCAGTCGGCCATGATCGTCTGCAACGGTGGAGACTCCGGCGACGATGCTGCCAGCCAGATGATTCATCGGGCACTGCAGGAGGTCGATAACATCAACGATACACACCCCCTGCTCGACGAAGTCCGGGACATGCTGAATCAGGCACAGATTCAGCTGGACGAAGCGGCCAGCTCCCTGCAGCGGTATCTTGATAACATCGATATGAACCCACATCGTCTGCAGCAGATCGATGCTCGCCTGAGTGAACTGTACAGCATGGCGCGCAAACATCAGATCCGGCCGGAGTCGCTATATGCACACTGGCAGGAACAGGAAGCGACACTGGAAGCCATGAGCCTGTCGGACGATGACCTTGAAGCACTGGAAGAAGAAGTGGCCAATCTCAGAGCGATCTGTCTGAAAGACGCTCAGCAGCTGTCTGCTAAGCGTCAGAAAGCGGCCAACAAACTGAGTAACGCAGTAAGCAGTCACTTCGACTCTCTTGGCCTTGGCAAAGCCATTTTCACAACCCGCTGTGATGAGTTGTCTGAGGACGACCTGAATCCCCACGGGCTGAACTTTGTTGGCTTTGAAGTGCAGACCAACCCAGGAATGCCTGCTGGCCCTCTGGCTAAAGTGGCTTCCGGTGGCGAACTCTCACGAATCAGTCTGGCGCTTCAGGTCGTCACTGCAGCAACGTCTCATACCCCATGCCTGATCTTCGATGAAGTCGACGTAGGTGTAGGCGGCGGCACTGCCGAACGTGTTGGGCGCCTGATGCGCGAACTTGGTGGCCAGGCCCAGATTATGTGTGTGACCCATCAGCCTCAGGTGGCGGCACAGGCGCACAATCACTTTCAGGTGAGTAAAGTCAGTGGTGATTCTGCGACGCATACCAGCATCCGCACGCTAAGTACCTCTCAGCGTAAAGAAGAGCTGGCGCGCATGCTGGGCGGCGTTGAAATCACTCAACAGACACTGGCTCATGCGGGTGAAATGCTGGCCATGGCAGGTTCTTAAGGCGTCTGGCTCATAACGTATCAGTAGGTATAAACAGATATAAAAAAGAGCCGCAATTGCGGCTCTTTTTGATTGTACTTGCTAATAATAGCCTGACGTCACTTCTTACGAACGTACAGTACCAGGCTGTGATCAACCAGATCAAAGCCATGTTCTTCAGCAATTTCGTGCTGCAGACGCTCAATCTGTTCGTTAGAGAACTCAATCACGGTGCCATCTTCGACGTTCACCATGTGATCGTGGTGCTCTCCACGTGCAAGTTCGAATACAGAATGGCCGCCATCGAAGTTGTGACGTTCAACCAGACCCGCACTTTCAAACTGAGTCAGTACACGATAAACAGTGGCAAGACCCACGTCTTCACCCGCGTCGATCAATGAACGATACACGTCTTCAGCACTCATGTGCGCTTCTGGGTTACTCTCAAGAATACTGAGAATTTTGACTCGGGGCAGCGTGACCTTCAGGCCCGCTTTACGAAGTTCCATGTTCTGTTCTGACACGGTATTCCTCTATCATTTCACAGTGGATGGGGTGATCAGGTATCATCCCGTCCATTCTTAATAACTAATGCCCGGATTTAACCCTGACTATGCGAGCTTTAATTCTGACCGGATTACTGGGTTTTGCAACCCTTTCCGGCTGTACCTTCCCAGGTGTCTACAAACTCAACGTTCAACAGGGCAATATCGTTACCCAGGACATGTTGGATCAGCTGGAGCCCGGCATGACTGAACGTCAGGTCATTTACCTGATGGGCAACCCTGTCGCCAGAAACCCATTCTCAGATCAGCGCTGGAATTACATCTACACCCTCGAAGTGAGAGATAAAATCGCCAAACGCTATCAGGTTACGTTGCATTTCGACGACGCTGCGCTTTACAGCCACTACAGTGGTGAGATTCCGCCCGAAGAGTTCAGCGAAGAAAACCAGACCAGCGAAGTGCCGCCTGAAGAGCGCAACCCGACGATCCCGACCGTCGAAGAGTAATTACCCTTCGGCTTTCTTTGCCTTGGCAGCGCGATTGGCACGCGCCTGCTTAGGATCAATAATCAGGGGACGGTATATCTCTACCCGATCCCCTGCTTTCAGTACTTCAGTGTCAGGCGAACGCACTGCCTTACCGAAAATTCCAAACTTGGCGGCACTCAGATCCAGTTCTGGAAACTCGTCCACGATGCAGGATGCCTCAACAGCCTGAATCATGGTTGTGCCCGGCACGACATCAATCGCGATAATTTTTTGCTTATCAGGCAAGGCGTACGCCACCTCAACCTGAATTTTTTCGTCACTCATATATTTCCTTCGCGCGCTTAACAAACGCGTCGACCATCATTCCGGCTACCTGCTTAAATAGCGCTCCCATGGCGGCTCCGGCAATTCGGCTGGCCATTTCAAACTCAAGCTCAAGCGTTACTTTGCAGGCCTCATCAGACAGCTTCTGAAAGTGCCAGGTACCGGTGAATTTGCTGAATGGCCCTTCAACCAGACTGATTTTCATCGTTTCCGGGCGATTGAGTTCATTACGCGTCGTAAAGCTCTGCTCAAAACCGGCTTTGGCGAGCGTTAGCCTGGCCTCGATAAAATCCTCAGACTCATCGATCACATGCGTCGATTCGCAGCCCTGAAGGAATTCAGGGTACCGACGCACGTCATTCACCAGGTCAAACATTTGCTCTGCGGTATGTAAAACAAGCGCGCTTCGCGATATTCGGGTCATCTGACTCAACCAACTGTTAATTCAATAGGGCACATCATTAAGGCCTCACAGAAGGCCATGATAAAACACGAATAATACCGCGAGCGGCGATACAACTCGAATCATAAAGCGCCAGAGAGTAAGCAGCCGCTCACTTTTCATACGTGCTTCATCTGCAATGGCTCTGCGGGTCATAAACCACCCGACAAACAGAGATATCAGCACACCGCCCACTGGCAGGAGGATGTTCGTCGTCAGGAAGTCGAGTACATCGAAGAAGGTTTTACCTTTCACTTCGTACTCAAGCCCACCTGTTGAGCCCAATGTTTCCTTCAAAACGGCGACATCCGCGTACAGTAAAAAGTCATCCTGCTGCACGTCACCTTCAGCATCGACTCCTGACACAGTAACGAAATACTGATGGTTCTCCCAGTGATTGAATGACATCACAGTACCCAACCCCATCACCCAGGCCAACGCGCACACGGCGATCGTGGCACGACCACGGCTGAACCCTTTCTCTACCGCCCAGGCAACAGCAGGCTCAGCCAATGAAATAGCCGAGCTCCAGGCTGCAATCGCTACCAATACGAAGAACACCGTGCCAATTACAATGCCGCCAGGCAACTGACCAAACGCAATAGGTAATGTCTGGAACATCAGTCCCGGACCCGCACCAGGCTCCAGACCATTTGAAAAAACGATCGGGAAGATCACCAGCCCCGCGACCAGAGCCACCAGTGTATCCAGTGCGCCTACGGTAAGAATGGTTTTACCCAGTCTGGAGTTCGCTGGCATATAGGCTCCGTAAGCCATAATCGCGCCCATACCCAGCGACAGCGTAAAGAATGAGTGTCCAAGGGCAGTGATAATCGCTTCCTGAGTCAGCTTTTCAGGCTCAAAACGAAACAGGAAATCCCACCCCTGACTGAACCCTGGGGTAGTCAGGCTGTATCCCAGCAGCACCAGCAACATCACAAACAGAAGCGGCATCAACAAACGTAGAGACGTTTCCAGCCCACGGTGAACGCCTCGTGAAATGACAAATCCGACGAGAAAAAGAAACAGTGTGTGATAACCAATCAGAGTCGCCGGATCTGCCAGCAAACCACCAAACAAGGCGCCTGCATCTTCGGCGCTGATATCTACAAAGGTGCCAGTCACCATCGCCTGAGAGTAATAAAGCGTCCAGCCAGCGATGACACTATAAAACGACAGAATAAAGAAACCTGCGACCGCGCCCATCCAGCCGATGCCCGAGAAAAACTCTGGCGCTTTGTACTTGGTAGTCAGGCGATGCATCGTATTAATCGGGCTCATCCGGGCCTTACGCCCCAACAACACCTCGGCCATCATGACCGGAATACCTACCGACAGAATGCACAGCAGATACACCATCACGAATGCCCCACCCCCGTATTCACCGGTGATGTAAGGGAACTTCCAGATATTACCTAATCCTACAGCCGAACCCACGGCCGCAAGAATGAATGTCCAGCGACTAGCCCAGATACCATGCATACCGCGCTTATCTGACGTCATTACCATTATCCTTATTCTGCGAAGGGGCTATTGTCCGAAATTTAAACGTTTGCCTCAAGCGCACCCCTCTGCCCTTCAGACTCACTGTCAGTTATACTGACGCGATGAGTAAAAAGAAAAAAGCCAATAGCGGCTCCTCAACAATCGCGCTGAACAAAAAGGCCAAACACGATTTCTTTCTGGAAGATAAGCTCGAAGCAGGTCTTGAGCTGGTCGGCTGGGAAGTGAAATCGATTCGTGAAGGCAAAGTTCAGCTGCTGGATTCCTTTATCGAGTTTCATCGTGGTGAAGCCTGGCTGCATAATGCCCAGATTACACCGATGACTCAGGCATCAACGCACGTTGTTGCTGAACCTCGCCGCCAGCGCAAGTTGCTGCTGCATCGTCGTGAGATTGAGCGTTACTCACAGAAGGTACAGGCGAAAGGTTATACCTGTGTCTGCACTGCACTCTACTGGAAGGGGCATCACGTCAAAGCCGAGATTGCCCTCGCCAAAGGTAAGCAGAGCCATGACAAGCGCAACACGGCCAAAGACCGTGACTGGGCGAAGCAGAAAGAACGCATTATGAAGCACTCAGTGCGCTGACAGCTCACTGCAACCTGTGCTATATTAGCGACTGTTCTGGGGTTGAACTTCCACTAATTAACCCTATCTAAAGAACAAGGATCAGAAATGATCCAGCTCCTGGCTGAGAGCGACCAGAATTCGGGGATGATCTGGATTCGACGTTGATTACAAAGCTATGGGTGCATGCCGAGAGCGTACGACGATCTCGTAAATAAACGTTGTACATTTAAATATTCGCAAACGACGAATCTTACGCACTAGCGGCCTAATAGCCCCGCTTACCTCCGAACCCGGGTTCCTGTAACCGGGGGACGAGGGCGCAGCCCTACAGGATCGTCCGGAGGCTTTGCTGGGAGCCAAAGGACTAAACGTAATCCAGCTCGTTCCGAACGGCCTGTCTCTCGGCCCGTGACGAACTAAATCAATAGAGAAGACTAAGCATGTAGATCCTCTAGTGGAGGATTGGCGGACGCGGGTTCAAATCCCGCCATCTCCACCAAACAAATAAAAAGGCCCCACCTGTTTTTCAGGTGGGGCCTTTTTATTTGTCTGACGATTGTGATTCTGAATCGATCATAGTTCCGGGTTCTTCTGATTGCCTGGAGCAATCAGTACCGCCGCAGGCGCCCGAAGGGGCTGGGCCATTGATGGCCCAGAGTACAATCCCGCCTCTGTCTCCGGCCGGGCCTTTTTATTTGTCTGAGGATCACAATTCTAAACTCATCCTATTCCCAATTTCTTCTCGCATAATTGCTCGAAGCAATCACACCGCAACCCGCTTATCCCGCGGCGCATACTCAAAAACATCAGAGTAGCAGTTCGCTTCAGTTAGCCCATACGGTGCCAGCTGATCAATAGTGCCATACACCATTCGAGGCGACCCACAGAGGTAAGCGACTGTATTATCTGAGACGTATTGATCTTCCTGGATGACTTCGAAAATAAATCCCGTGCGCCCGTTCCACTCTGGATGTTCAGATTCGAGTATGGGTGTAAAACTGAGGTTTTCGTCCTGAGTTTCCCATTCCCGGAATTCTTCGAGCAGGTAGAAGTCATCAATATTTTTATTTGACCAATACAGTCTGACGTCTGCACTCGGATCTCTTGCTACTATTTCTTCGGCCAGACATTTTATTTTTGATATCCCCGACCCTGCCGCGACCAGCAGATGGGGTTGTTTCAGGTTGCTTTGTAAAAAAGCGCGCCCCATTGGCAGTGCCACGTTCAGGTGTTCCTGGCGGCCACAAATTTGCACAAGGCGACGTAACAGCTTTTCGGTGAACAGACTGCCGTTCTGTATGAAGAGTTGTAACCTGCCCGGTTGTTTACTGTCAGGTCGATTAGCGACCGAGTAAAACAAAGAGTGAGCCTGCCCATCAATATCGATATTCAACTGTAAATAGTGGCCAGCAATATAGCGTAGGGCAGCATCTGTCGACGATTCCAGCTCCACCTGGAATGTGCCCCGGTTGAGGAAGCGTACACTCGCTACCCGGCACTCATGGGAATATCGTTCTGGTATGTCTACTGCAGCCACTTCACTCATTATTCATCCACTCACGTTGTTAGGGCCTGTTAACACTAATTAAACAGGCCCTCGGTGCCCGCTTCCGGACTCTGACCTCTGATGGTGGATAAGCTTAGAAAACTCGTTCAATGAATAAAAATGGTATATTTTCACCATTCAATTACTTTTCTTCATCATTAGATGGATAAGCCATGATCGAACGTAGTCATCTCAGAATCATTCAGGCCGTCGAAGAGCATGGCTCACTGACGGCCGCTGCCAGAGAGCTGTGCGTCACTCAGTCCGCACTCAGTCATACGGTGCGCAAACTCGAAGACAACCTGGGAACGCCTGTCTGGCTTCGCGAGGGTCGCAGTCTCAGACTCACTCAGGCAGGCCGGTACTTGCTCAACATCGCCAACCGGGTGCTGCCTCTGCTCTTTCATGCTGAAGATAAACTGAAGCAGATGGCTATGGGGGAGCGTGGCACTCTGCGTATCGGGATGGAATGTCACCCATGCTACCAGTGGCTCCTGAAGGTAGTGTCTCCGTTTCTGGACACCTGGCCTGATGTGGATGTCGACGTTAAACAGAAATTTCAGTTCGGTGGTGTCGGTGCCCTGCTTGACTATGAAATTGATCTGCTGGTCACTCCTGACCCGTTTTACAAAAGTAACCTGAGCTTTACCCCAGTGTTTGATTACGAACAGGTACTAGTGGTGCCCAAAGATCATACTCTCACGAATCAGCCATTCGCGGAGCCAGAAGACTTGCGCAATGAGGTCTTGCTGACCTACCCCGTCGCCACCGACCGTCTGGATATCTACTCACAGTTTCTGACACCTGCGGGAGTAGTCCCCAAGCAACATAAGACCAGTGAGACCACTGAGATCATGCTGCAAATGGTCGCTTGTCAGCGCGGTGTTGCTGCCTTGCCTCGCTGGTTAGCAGAAGAATATTGCCAGCGACTACCACTCGATGTTGTTCGCCTGGGAGAACAGGGTATTGCGAAGCAGATCTTCCTGGGGACGCGGGAAGGCGACGAGGAGATCGGTTATCTGAAGGCCTTTATTGATCTCGCGAAAGACTACGAGCACCCCTTTTCTGCCTGAGCCAGTGGAGGATTTACCCTACTTAGGTGTACGGCCATTTTCAGAGCCATGCTGGGTGGGGAGCCCTCGTCGCCCACCAACCCATTACAATCCCTCATGCATTGATTATATAAAATCAATTTTACTCATATATAAAAAAGCGTAAAACGTGCTCTCAGATCGTATCCGAGACGGTATTGAGTCAGTTTCGGAACGACGACATCGAACACTGAACCTGGGAAACGGGAGATACGCAGTCATGAGTAACGGTTTTTCATACACGATCAAGCGTGTGATCTTTGATGAAGATTACACGCCCTCCGATGCCACGCGCGTCACCACTAACTTCGCCAACCTTGCCCGGGGTGAGCAACGCGAAGCAAATCTGCGCAGCGCCTTGCGAATGATTGACCGCCGCTTTAATGCTCTGGCTCCGTGGGATAACTCACGTGGCGACCGTTACTCGCTTGAGCTTGAAATTATTTCTGTCGATATTGATGTCGAGGGCAATGGCCACGGCTTCCCCTCTATTGAGATACTCAAAACCAATATTATCGATCATAAGACCAATAAGCGTATCGAAGGGATCGTAGGTAATAACTTTTCGTCGTACGTGCGCGACTATGACTTCAGCGTACTGCTTCGTGAATACAATGCTGGCCAGAAAAAATTCAGTATTCCCGAAGACTTTGGCGAACTGCACGGCAAGCTATTTAAAGACTTTCTTAAGTCCGACACGTACAAAGAGAACTTCAGCAAATTACCCGTTGTCTGCCTCAGTGTTTCAGACACCAAAACGTATCACCGCACTGAAAACCAGCACCCGGTTCTTGGGGTGGAATACACTCCGAATGAGACCTCGCTGACAGAACAGTACTTCCGAAAAATGGGCTTCGACGTCCGCTATTTTATGCCGCCAGACAGTGTCGCTCCACTGGCATTTTACTTTATCGGTGACCTGCTTACGGACTACACGAATCTGGAACTGATCAGCACCATCAGCACCATGGAAACCTTTCAGAAGATTTATCGGCCTGAAATTTACAATGCTAATTCCGCCGCCGGGTACGAGTATCAACCTGATCTGACACACAGTGATCACTCACTTACTCAGGTTGTGTATGACCGCGACGAACGCAGCCAGCTGGCAGTTAAACAGGGCAAGTTCGCCGAAGAACACTTCATTAAGCCGTACCAGAAAATTCTTGAAAAATGGTCAGCCGATTTCGCCTGAACTATTAACTGTATTCAGATAGAGCTAACAATGAAAAAGCTACTTCCAACGTCAACGGCAGGCAGCCTGCCTAAACCCACATGGCTAGCAGAACCCGAGAAACTCTGGTCGCCATGGAAACTCGAAGGTAAAGCGCTGCTCGATGGGAAGCAGGATGCCCTACGCGTCTCGCTTCAGGAACAACTGGCCGCAGGCATCGATATCGTCAGTGATGGTGAACAGACCCGCCAACACTTTGTGACCACCTTTATCGAAAATCTGAGCGGCGTCGATTTTGAGAATAAGAAAACCGTGCGTATCCGCGACCGTTACGACGCCAATGTACCTGGGGTGATTGGTCCGGTGAGTCGTCAGAAATCGGTGTTTGTTGAAGATGCTAAGTTTCTGCGCGGTCAGACAAGCCAGCCGATTAAGTGGGCTCTACCCGGGCCTATGACTATGGTTGATACCCTCTACGATGATTACTATCAGGATCGTAAGACACTCGCATTCGAGCTCGCCAAGGCTCTGAATGAGGAGGCTCGTGAGTTACAGGCGGCCGGCGTTGATATTATTCAGTTTGATGAGCCAGCCTTTAACGTATTCCTCGATGAGGTTAATGGCTGGGGCCTCGAAGCGCTGGAAATAGCGACGGAGGGTCTGACCTGTGAGACCGCTGTGCATATCTGTTATGGCTATGGCATTAAAGCAAATACCGACTGGAAAAAGACACTCGGTGCTGAGTGGCGTCACTACGAAGCAACGTTTCCTGCGATTCAGAAATCCAGCATTAATATTGTTTCACTTGAATGCCATAACGGCCGCGTCCCGATGGAAGTTCTGACTCTACTTCACGGTAAGAAGATTATGGTGGGCGCCATCGACGTAGCAACCGATACGATTGAAACGCCAGAAGAAGTCGCGGCGACGCTTCGTGAAGCACTGAAATACGCCGATGCCGATAAGATTTATCCTTGCACAAACTGTGGTATGGCCCCTCTTTCACGGGAGACTGCACGTCAGAAGTTGCAGGCTCTGGCGGCTGGCGCAGAGATCATTCGCAAAGAACTGGCGGATTAAACATGGATATTATTGAATTTATGTCGGGTCACCTGATGACCATTCTGGCATTGGTAGTGACAGGGGTATTCGCTGGAATTCTTGCTGGGCTGCTGGGTGTCGGCGGCGGTATTGTGGTTGTGCCTGTGCTGTATTTCCTGTTTCAGGGATTTGGCGTTTCGGCCGACTCAGCCATGTTAGTCGCGACAGCCACTTCACTCGCAACGATCATTCCGACCTCCATCAGTTCAATCCGCTCACATCACCGGCTTGGCAATGTAGATCTTGATCTGTTTAAACGCTGGAGTCTGTTTATCCTGACGGGTGTTCTGGCAGGAAGCTGGCTGGTAACTCGCGCAGACGGCGACTGGCTGACCCTCCTGTTCGGTATCATTGCAACACTTGCGGCACTGAACATGTTGTTCAGAGCAGGAAAGCCCGCATTGTTCCCGGGATTACCCAATCCTGGCGGCCAGGCCGTCATGGGATCGTCAATCGGTTTTTTCAGTGCGATGGTCGGTATAGGTGGGGGCACGCTTTCTGTACCACTGCTTACCCTGTTTAACTATCCTGCGCATAAAGCCGTGGGAACGGCAGCGGCAATCGGGCTAATTATTGCGTTGCCAGGCGCACTGGTGATGCTTTTACTAGGTACGACCCCAGAAGATGCACCCGTTGGCACCTTTGGTTTAGTCAACCTGATCGGCTTTATCTGCATAGTGCCGTTGACGGTACTGTTCGCACCCGTGGGCGCCCGGCTTGCCTCATCACTTGATGCGGGATTGCTCAAAAAAATCTTTGCCATTGTTCTGCTGTTTACCGGGTTACGTATGTTGGTACAACTCTCGCTGTAGTTCACGTCATAAATCGCCTGACTGCCTGGCCAGACTCTAGCGGACACTCTCTGCAGGAGACTGTATGAGCGGTCAGGCTTTTTCTCCACTCAGAGTCATCTCACTTAATTGCCTTACTCCTCGCTTTAACCTTATCCTCTTGAGCCGATTCGTGGTTACTAGTCATGGCCTCGACGTAATCCCCCAATCCAGGCCCAACTGTATTCAACAGTTCCTTTACTCTTCTTTCAATGCTCAACACTCAGCCAGATAGACACCCGTCAATGAAAGGTAAATTTCCCGGTCAATAAGATAGATTGTGACTTGTATGCACTACTTTGCTGCGACTTGGGGCTATTCTGGACGCTGTACTGAAGATCACCGACATCGGGTATCTCAGAATCTAACAATAAGGAGCACGGTTAAGTGCCAGTTCAGAACATCACCAGGGGAATACGTTACACAGCACACCAGTGTGCTGTGACGCTTATCGCCTGTCTTTTATTGATGTTTACTCTTCAACTTAACGCGAGTGAAGCTCGGAGCCTGGACCTGCAACAGCTGACAGACGAACTCGCTCTCTCGAACTACGTAGTGCAGGTTCAGCCCGACGAAGGAGAAGACAACCTCTCAGAAATCATGAGCCTGCCGGATAACCGCTGGTCTGGTGTTCCTCAAACCAGCCGAAGCCTGGGGCGCGACTATGGTACCACCTGGTTCCGCGTTGATCTTACGGGCACGAATAATCTGAAGGCAGACAGCGCTTACTACTCGATTACCCTCACTATGATTTCATCGATGTCTTTCTGGTATCTGAATCGGGTGTGGTACAGAGCTTTTATACCGGCGACCAACGTGGCTTTCACTCCCGCCCTGTCGACCAACGAACGTTTCTGTTTCCTCTTGAAAAGCTGAATCAGTCGACAGACGCTAAGGTGTATTTCCGCATCAGCACTCCAGGTCCACTACTGATCCCTTTCAGTCTGGTGACCGGTGCTGAGAGCAGACTCCAGGATCGTAATACATCGATGGCCCTTGGTATTTACTTCGGTATTCTGCTCATCATGTTCGCCTACAATGCCTTTATTTCAGGCTCTCTGCGCGATACAGCTTACATCTATTATCTCGTGTATATGGCGAGTGTCGGGCTACACCAGTTAACTCTTCAGGGGCTTGGGTATCAGTACTTCTGGCCAGACACGTCTCTGTTCGACAATAACTTTGCAGTCGCACTGAGTAGCGCGCTGGTGCAAGGCACTGCTGTCTCTGACGATTCTGATTGCCGCTCTTCTGGCGCACCGGGCTCACGCCATCGAAACCGTCCATTTCACCGGTGACAAAGTCAGTCTCTTACCGCTACTCGAGTTCGTATCAGAGCGGAACGGAGAAACGCTGGACGAAATACTCGTGCGTCCGGAAGAAGACTGGCACCACCGCCAGAACATTAACAACAACCTCGGGCAAACCAGCCAGCCGGTCTGGGCGAGAGTACGCCTTGCCGGCGTGTCTGAAGCCTTCGGGCAACCCATTGTGCGCCTCAACTACCCACATCATGACTACGTCGACTTCTACCTTTTTGAGCGTGGAAGAATGATCCGTCACTTCTCAGCAGGTGACCAGCTGCCATTTGATAGTCGCCCTATTGATCAGCGAACCTTCTGGTTCCCGCTTGACGATGCGAGCGCCGATGAGCAGGAAATCTACATCCGGATATCTACACCCGGCCCGCTGCTGATGCCATTGGATCTGATGAACTACAAGGAAGCCGCTGAAGAAGAAAAACTGCTGTACCTATGGGCAGGCGCCTTCCTCGGAATTATCGCCATCATGGCGCTCTATAACCTGTTTCTGTACTTCTCGCTGACGGAAAGCTCGTACATCCTCTATGTACTTTACCTCCTCAGTGCCGGCGTTATGCAGGCCACCATGTTTGGCTTTGGTGAGCAGTATTTCTGGGGGGACAGACCCGGCGTCAATAACCAAGTGATCGCGTTCCTCGCGCCGTTTGTTCAACTTACTGCGATGGCCTTTGTTCTTAAGTTTATTGATCTGAAGAACTTCGGTTCCGTTCTGGATCGCTCCGTCGCCTACCTGATGTTATTCACTCTGATCGTTATGTCGATTGCGAGCTTCACCGTGCCCTACAGCCTGATTGTGAAGCTGGGTCACTCAATCGCCTTGTTCGGTGTTGTCTGTGCATTCTACATCGGTATCAAAGGTTGGATCATGGGTATGAAGTCGGCCCGTCTGTTCACAATCGCCTGGTTTGCACACCTGGTCTTTATTGGTTGGTACCTGTTGGATATGACCGGGAAGATTCCAGCAACAGAGCTGGGTAACCATGCCTTTGCGATCGGCTTTATTGCGGAACTGTCACTCCTCTCAATCGCCTTTGCCGATAAGATGAATCAGGAGAAAGAGCTGAGGATTAACTCTCAGACCAAGCTACTCGATATGCAGGTCGCGATGAATCAGGAGTTAGACAACAAGGTAAAAGAGAGAACATCTGCCCTTGAAAAGGCCAACCGCCGCCTTGAAGAGTTGAGCGTCACCGATGGCCTGACCAAACTCTTTAACCGCAGATACTTCGATCAGGTTTTCCGCGACCACTATGAGCAATCATACAAAGATCAACATCCGATCAGTGTCATGATGGTCGACATCGATTTCTTCAAAAAACTGAACGATAACTACGGTCACGCGTTTGGTGACCTGTGTCTGGTGCGTGCGGCCCAACTTATCCGCAAGGTGGTCACTATGCCGGGAGCATTTGCAGCCCGCTACGGCGGTGAAGAGTTCGTTGTCGTCCTGCCTAAGACAACCGAAGAGCGCGCTGCACAGGTTGGCGAGATGCTCAGGTCAGCATTTGAAAAAACAACCGTGACGCAAGGTAATCAGAGTAAGAATATGACGATCAGTATCGGCGTTGCATGCACGATTCCATCGCAACCCGGACTGGAAGAAAAATTGTTGAGCGTCGCGGACAGCTGTCTGTATCAGTCTAAAGAGAACGGTCGGAATCAGGTCACCCGCTCAGAGCAGCTGAACGAGGCGGGCTGACACTCAATATTAATAGACATCCCGACGGTAGCGTCCCTCTGCCGTCAAAGCTTCTAGTTTTTCGCTACCCAGAATACTTCCAAGCTGGTGCTCCAGATCCTGAGCCATGCCATCACGACTGCCGCATACAAGGATCGTCGCCCCGGCATTAATCCAACGTTTGAGGCGATCACTGTGTTCGGAAACAACATCCTGAACATATCCTCTGCTCGCTTCACCGGTTACTGAGGCCAGTTCCAGCGAGTCAGCGCGGGAGTAACTGCGATTCAGATACGTCAGGTGCTCTGAGTCATACCATTCTGTCAGTTGTTTATCCCAGTGGCGGTCGAACAGTGGAGAGCGCTCTCCGAAGATTAACCAGTTATCATGCTGCCCAGACATATCTCTGACTTTCAAGTGAGCCCTGAGTCCGGCAAGCCCGGAACCATTGCCAATTAATATCAGTTTCTCTGCATCCGCCGAGCAGTGAAAAGACGGATTACAACGCACAGAAGCGCCAACAGTGTCATTCACCATCGCCTGATGACACAACCAGCCAGACCCTAGCCCAGGCGAGCCATCAGGATGGTTCTGCTCCCGGATCAAGAGTGTCAGTTCAGATTCCTCCGGAATACTGGCTATACTGTATTCGCGAATTTGCCCCTGCAAATGAAGCTGAATGATATCACCCGCCTGCCAGCTGAACTGATTTCTGACATCCAGTGTGACTTCGTATATCGGCGCACCGGGACTTCCGGAGTTAAGGTGACGACGTCCCTTAAAACGCAAAGGATATTGAGGATTGACTGGCGCTTTATCCGAAAATTCAATCGAATTAAGTTGATCAGGATGAATCACGCCAGCGTCTGCGAGCTGAGTAAACCAGGACGCAATCGTCTCAGGATCATTACGATCCACGGCCACCAGCGGCGCCAGCACCTGAGCGTCGCGCTCAAGCAAAACCGTATTTATATCGTATGAAAATCCACAGAAATGCTCATAGGTTGTATCTCCCAATCCGAGAATTGAGAAGCCCAGCTCAGGATATATCGCCAATGTTTTTTTCAACGAAGGAATAAAGAAGCGACCATTGTCCGGCGCATCCCCTTCTCCGTAGGTACTCGCAATCACAAAAAGAGAGCGACATTGACTCAGGCGATCTGGCGTCACCTGATTAAGAGGCTGATGAAGTACTTTAGCTCCCTGACTTCTGAGAATATCGACCAGTTGCAGTGAAAGTGCCTCGGCAGAGCCACTCTCACTGGCAAAAGCAACGACAGTTCGGGCATCGGAATGCTGCCTTGCTTCGATACGTCGGGCGATCACAGTCCGATAGCACCAGACTGTGAAAGCAACCCAGGCCAGAGTGAGCACTCCAGCCTGAATATAAGGAGCAACCGTCAACATAGATCAGTCCGGCAGAACCTCAAGCACAGTCACGTAAGAGCCCGTGCGCTCCGTCGCAGGTTTCTTCGCTTTATCGTCTTTATATTCGACTTCGATAAAATAGCGACCCGCGCCTTTCCAACTCAGAGTAACTTCGCCTTTTTTATCTGCGACTGCAGTAATTTCATCCTGACTGTTGCGATAGCGGGTTCCTTCACGAATGGCGGTCAGTTCAGCGCCTTCAGCAGGCTCACCATCAATCAGAAACTTAAAAGTCGCTTGCTCACCGGAATACAGATCGTTCGGGTGCGTTACTGGCACCAGTTCCAGCCCTGTGTTCGTTGGCTTCAGCGTTTCATTGGTCGGTGCACCAAGCGTGACAAAGGTTTCCATACGGCGGGAAGACTGCATGATGCGCAGCTTGTCGGCTTTTTCCGGTACGTTTTCAGCAAAACCTTCCTCGGTATATTGCTCGCCACGCCCAGGGTACATGCGACGCTCACCGTCTTCTTCCCACATGGCACGCATACCTGTGCTCGCTGTGAAGATTTTGTAGGTGCCTTCCTCTTCGAGTTTTACATCGAAGACAGTGCGGTATTTACCCGTATGCAGATTTTCTGCTTCGTGTTTATCGCCGTCTGGCTGAAGAACGACCAGATCATTGAAACGAACGGCGTGATAGTTAGCGACAAAAATATCGTTAGAAACTGCAGCCTCGAAACCAACCCAGCGATCTTCGCCTGAGAGTTGTGTCTCCTGTGGGAGAATCCAGGCGCGATGTGCTTCCACTGAGAGCGTACTTGCAACCAGTGCGCTCAGTACCAGGGGCTTTAATAGATTCTTTTTCATCTGCATTTCCTTAAGGTTTGATGGTCAGTTCGATAGCGCCCAGTTCAGAGCTACCCTGTTCTTCAAAAGTCACTTCGCTGCTCTGCGGCCAGCTGAATGGGATATTGATTAACTCACGTCCACCGACTTCCCGTGCAGCTTCTACACGCAAGCGATAATCACCCGGCTGCAGGTCTGCTAGGGGGGACTCGCCAACAGTAAATTCAAGATCATGAGCACCCGGGCCGTAGGTTGCACCGCTGACACCATCGACCGGCATTTCCAGTGAGCGCCCACTGCGACGCCACCACTGGCGCATATCTTTCAACCACTTTTCGCCTTCGGCGTTCCGCATATCCACGTCGTACCAGACCGCGAGATTACTCACGACCTGATTACGATTATCTTCAATCCAGACAGCGACGTAGGGTTTATGATATTCGGCGACGTCCAGCTTCGGGATCTCTACAGAGACAGAGAAATCAGCCGCGTGTGCCTGCGTAAAAGATGCGAAGGCAACCGCGGTCATCAGTCCGGATTTAATTAGTTTCATCAGCGACTCCTTAGTGCGCAGCGAGAACGAGTAAAATAAGTGGCACCACAACCCCAAGCGCAACCAGTGGCCAGGTGCTTGGGCGTTGCCTGGCATAACGGGCGAGCAACCATAATCCGCTCAGGGAAAAAACCAGACAAAGCACCGAAAAAATATCGATAAACCACGACCACGCGGTATTGGTATTTCTACCTTTGTGCAGGTCATTAAGGTAAGAAATCACCCCACGATCTGTGTTTTCATAAATAAAACTGCCTGTTTCCAGGTCAATACTCAGCCAGGCATCCCCGCCGGGTTTGGGCATGCCGAGGTAGACTTCATACTCATCCCATTCGGCATAAGCATCTGGAGTGGGGATATCATGTTCATCGCTCAGCCAACGACGAACGGCCATAGGCAACGGTCCTTCCGAGCGACTCTGAACCGCACTGAGCATGCCCGGTGAGAGCTCTGCTTCGACGGTTGTGCGTTCAGGATCTGCCGGGATATCAGCGGCGTGATTGAGAGTAATACCTGTGAATGCGAACAGAATCATGCCCACCAGACACACTGCTGAACTGATCCAGTGCCACTGGCGCAATGTGCCGGGTAAAAATCGAGAAAACATGACACCATCCAAAAAAGCCCATCAGCGAACGGTGAGAATACTAACAAACAGCAAGATAATGAGAAGTATTTTTATTTGATAATGACACTTCTATGCATTATCAAAAGATGATATCCGTCCGTAAAAAAAGGGCCTTCCGGCCCTTTTCTATTCATTCTGATCTCTGATCAGAAACGTACGTTCAGACCTACCCAGAGGTTACGACGCTTGTCTTTGTTGTTGTAATCATCTTCGAATACAACCTCGCTGACAGCACCCCGGCCCGAAGCATATTCGTACTCTCCATCCCCATCGATATCGTCGTACTCAACGCTGTAGGTGGTGAAGTCCTGATCCAACAGGTTGTTAATACGGCCGTACACACTGAAGTAGCTATTCACCGCATAGGTTGCGCCGAGGTGCAGTACGCGATAATCCTTGTAGTACAGAGGATCGTTGTCATCATCGACGCCGCGGAAGCGAGCCGAGCGCGTCTCACTGGTCAGCTGCACATTCAACTTAGTATTCACATCCCAATCGAGAGTGACATTACTCATGTGCTCCGCCGTATTCGTCAGCGGCTGTCCTTCCTGCGAACCAGAAAGCTGACGGCTGTCGGTGTAGGTGTAGTTCCCACGTACAGCCAGTGCATCAATGATCTGGAAACGACCAGCGACTTCCGCACCACGGATCAACGCATCATCGATATTGATTACCTGAGCCCACGAGTCATAACCCAAATCTTCGTATTCACCAAGGTTCACACAGGGGCGTTCACCGCCAGTCTGAGCACATGTCTGTACTGAGTCACCACGGGCAATTTTATCTTCGAAGCGGTTGTGGAAAATGGTCGCGTTAAAGCTATGACGGTTGACCAGGGACTCCCAGTAAACAGCTGCTTCGGTATTGCGGCTTTTCTCCGGCTCAAGATCCGGGTTCCCCGCAAAAGGAACGGTACCCTGGCCTCCAAAGCCGGTTACACCGTCGTAAAGATCAGTTGTTTTTGGAGTTTTATAACCACTGCTCACACCACCTTTCACCGTCCACTCTGGCGTCAGGCTGTATACCGCGTACAAGCGAGGGCTGACATTGCTACCGAAAGCATCGTGATCGTCGTAACGCAGACCCGCAGTCAGCGTAAAGTCTGGTACCATGGTCCAGCTGTCTTCAGCGAACAACGCGTATGTCGTAAAGTCTGATACCTCTCCCGACTCACCATCTTCGCGTCCAAATACACCGTCGGTCAGCTCCGCATCAATGTACTGACCACCGACGATAAACAGGTGATCACCGGCCAGGTCTTCGACTGGAATTTCAAGCTTGGCATCCAGCGTGTACTGGCTGCTTTCCATAGTACGGTCTGGGCGTGGCAGAAACGTCTCTTCAGCAATCGCACGGCGCTCGTCTTCACTCAGGCCAGCGTAGTCGCCAGTGCCGTCGTACATCTCCTGCAGCAATTGTCTTTCAGACACTGACAGCGGTACGGTACGGCCGTTGTTATTTGTCTCGATGTTCTGCAAAGACACCAGGCTCTTACCAAAACTCCAGCTGCCCTCGTGAGCGATTGCCCACTGGTCGCGGGTGAACTCCTGATCCTGTGCATAACCTGCACGAGGATTAACCACACCGCCCCTTGCTTGCCAGAGGGTATCAATACTGTCGACCGTCCCGAGAGGGAAACTGCCATCTTCCAGTGGTTCGTTGTCATATACCTGCTTCGATGTGTCGTAATCGAAGGTCAGGCTCTGGTTTTCTGCTACCTTCCAGTTCAGACCTACACCCACATTGTGATTGGTGTTATCTGTAGTTTTACCGCCGCTGCCGAAGCCAAGAGAGCGTGTCTGTTCAACACCGTTAGGGTCGGTGACTGAGTCGTACTCTGGCTCTGATGCATCGCGCTTATAAATACTGCCACGCAGCTCCATACCAAGAACATTTTCAATTAACGGGCCTGCCACACTGAAGTCAGCCGTGGTATCCGCACCGTACTCGTCGTACTCCTGGAAAGTGCGGCTGATACTTGCAGAACCTGTCCAGTCATCGGTCACCTTCTTGGTGATAATGTTGATTACACCGCCCAGAGCATCCGCTCCATATAGGGTAGACGCTGGTCCGCGGATAACCTCAATACGTTCGATCGCATCAATCGGCGGAATGTGGTTGAACTGATTACCACCGAAATTATTCGGATAGATATCACCATGGTTATTCTGACGACGACCATCAATCAGGATCAGAGTGTAATCTGCTCCCATACCACGGATCGAAATAGTCCCCTGGCCCGTTTTATCCCGGGTCTCACCGATATCGACACCTTCCAGTTCACGGACGGCATCCAGAAGCGTGACATAAGGACGTGAGCGCAGATCTTCCTGAGTGATTACAGAGATACTGGCTGGAGCATCAACCACTTTCTGCTCATAACCGGCCGCCGTAACAACGAACTTATCCAATTCGATCGGCTGCTCTTCTGCTGTTGCAGAGAAAGAAGCAACAACCGCTGCAGCGAGTGCACTCAAAGGAAAAAGCTGATTTCGAAACTTCATGTTTAAGGTCCATACGGGGGAATTTGCGCGTATACTATTTTCACTTAATTACAAATGCAAATGTTTTTCATTTGTAACTTCACTCACAATACACTTATTAATTTTAATAAAACCGTGTATGGACAAAGGCCTCTGGACCGGAGGCCGATGCGTATTGCAGGAGTCTTACTGGTTTTGAGAGGTTTCGCTGGCGCGAAATTGAGTCGGAGATACGCCGTACCATTTTTTGAAAGCGCGGGAAAATGCACTGACGTCTGAAAAGCCGAGCATAAACGCCAGCTGTGTGATGGTAGTACCGGGCAGTGCCAGGTGTCTCTCTACCAGCGTCCGGCGCGTTTTCTCGAGCAGGGCTTTCCAACTCAGATCTTCGTCAGTCAGACGCCGCTGCAAACTACGCACACTCATGTGAAAGCGTTCAGCAGCATCGGACAAGCTGGGCTCGCCTTCGGGAAGCTGTCCTTCGAGCCATAACGATAGCTGAATCACAAGTGAGCCTTTTTCCTGCTCAGCGAGTCGCTCATTCAGTGTTGCTTCGAGCATGGCAACCATCTGGTTATCACTGGAGTGAAGCTCGGCGGCTGCCTGCTTCCGGTCGAACGTCAGGCCGTAGTAATCGCTTCTGGTCGGTGTCACACGAAAGTAGCGGGCCATCGACGCACAATAATCCTCGTCATGATGTGCCACATGAACTTCAAGAGGGTTCAACGCAGGATCTACCCTGAGTCTGACTAATCGCATCAGACTGGACATCACATACTGTATTCCCTGCGGGTGAGGCACGTGCCCGCTTGAAGGGCGAAACTGCACGCACACGGTCGTATCTTCAACCACTAGTTCAGCCCGAACCGCGTCACTGATCAGCCTCTGGTAGCGAGCGAGGCGCTGAAGAACACTGAGCATGCTGCCACCCGCAGACAGTGCCAACCCCAGTCCACCAAATGCAGAGTACTCGCTTCGACGAGCCATATTGATGCCCAGAGAAGGGTCCTGAAGACGATTCTCAGCAGCGGTCAGTAAGGCAGAGGTCGCATCCACACTGATCCAGACCTCCGGGTTAAACGTATCTTCTACCGAGACACCATACTCCGCAAACAAGGCCGCGGGATCATCACCATGCTGTTGCAGCAGATTGGCCAGCGGGCGCAGAAACATGGCCACCGCTTTAGGTTGCTCAGTCATTGGCGTCTCCTGTCAACTGGTTGGCGGTGAGTGCAAAGCATGGAAACAGGTTTCTCTCCAGTATGTAATCAAAGGCCTGTGTACGTCTGCCGGGCCACGAGTTTGGAGTACAAGTATGACTGATACCACGGATAAAAACAGCGAACGCTTTCAGGCACTACGTGCTAAGGATCGTCAGGTTCAGAAAGAACTGATGCAGGTGAGCGACAAGGTTCGAGCTCGTCACCCGTTTCTGGTTAAGCACCAGAATGCCGTCGGCATGGGCATTTTTCTGGTCAGTATTGCCGGGATGATTCTGAACGGCGTACTCTGGATGGAAGGCATCATGCCAGCCTGGATGGTCATCGTATTAAGTGCGTTCTGGACATCACTACTGCATGAGCTGGAGCACGACCTGATCCATTACATGTACTTCCGTAAGCAGCCTGTCTGGCATCACTTGATGATGGCAGGTGTCTACCTTGCACGTCCCCTTACCCAGAACCCCTGGATTCGTCGCTACCTACACCTGCATCACCACAAAGTGTCGGGCACAGAAACAGATCTGGAAGAACGCGGTATTACCAACGGCGAAAAATGGGACTGGAAGCGTTTCCTGATGGTCGGCGACAACATGCTGGCTTTTTATCTGCGCGCTGGGAAATACTTCGTCGTGCCGAAAAAGTTACTGAAGCAAGGTAAAATCAATAAAACAGACATTAAAAACTTAAGGATTATCGGTGCACTCAGTTTTAACCCTGTCGGTTATATCAGTTACACCATCTGGCATGGCTTCGTGCTATTTCACCTGGCTAATGGCATTGCCTGGGCATTGGGAGCGACAATTGACTGGCCCCAATGGCTGCTGGCACAGGAAGCCTGGGTAACTGCGACCGTTGTTATCCTGATTGCACCTAACGTGCTGCGTACTTTCTGTCTGCACTTTATTTCATCGAATATGCATTACTTTGGTGACAACACGCCGGGGATTATTCATGAGCAATGTCAGGTGATGAATAAGTGGTATCTAATTCCACTGCAACTGTTCTGCTTTAACTTTGGCAGCACTCACGCGATCCACCATTTTGTAGTGCGTGACCCCTTCTATATTCGCCATTTAAGCGAGAAAGAATCCCATGAAGTGCTCCGCCGTCACGGTATTCGATTCAATGATATGGGAACGTTTAAGCGCGCGAATCGTTTGAATGAGCGTGCTGCTTAGTGAGTTATTAGCTCAGTGAGTGCTGCATGTGCGCCAGAGATGGCGCACATGCAGCTCTTCTCGCCCCTAACACGCAGCCAATGACTGTAGCGTTATCCTGACAGCCGGAAAAAATTCAGATGCCCGCCTTCCAGCCATTTGTCACAGGGTAACGACGGTCACGACCAAATCCACGGCGAGTCACCCGAACACCGATCGGCGCCTGACGTCGCTTGTATTCGTTCACATCCACCAGCCGCACTACCCGCATCACGTCTTCCCGGTTATGGCCGGCCGTGATGATCTGCTCTGCACTTTCATCGTGTTCGATGTACCGCTCCAGAATATCGTCCAGCACAGGGTACGCTGGCAGGCTGTCTTCATCGACCTGATCCGGCGCAAGTTCCGCGGAAGGGGGCCGGTCAATCACACGCTGAGGGATAACAGGTGATATAGAATTCCGATACTCGGCAAGGGCAAAGACTTTGGTTTTATACACGTCTTTTAATGCACCATAGCCACCGGCCATATCACCATAAAGCGTCGCATAACCGACAGCCATTTCACTTTTATTGCCGGTTGTCAGGACCATGTAGCCCGTCTTATTCGATAGCGCCATTAACAACACACCGCGACAACGGGATTGCAGGTTTTCTTCAGTGGTGTCGACCTTCAGTCCCTCGAAGTCGGGGGCAAGTGCAGACATAAATTCACGATACATAGGTTCAATCGAAATGGATTGATACTTAACTCCCATGGCCTCAGCCTGCAACGCTGCATCCTCTTTGCTCATACCAGAGGTATAGGTAAATGGCATCATCACAGCACGCACACGTTCTGGCCCCAGAGCATCAACGGCAACGGCCAACGTCAGAGCTGAATCGATTCCGCCAGAAAGGCCTAGTACAACCCCCGGAAAGCGGTTTTTATTCACATAGTCGCGAACGCCAACGACCAGGGCGTTATACAGGCTGGCAAGACCATCTTCCCGCGCTTCCCGCGATTCAGACTCAGCACGTAACTCGCCTTGCCCGAACACCACATACGCCTGATCTTCCCGCCAGGAGGCCATCTGCAACACGCATTCGGACGCAGCATTGACGGCAAATGAACTGCCATCAAACACCAGCTCGTCCTGTCCACCCGACTGATTCACATAAAGAACCGGCAATTTGTGCTGGGATGTATGCTTCTTAATGAGGTCTATACGCTCCTGCTGCTTCCCGCTATGGAACGGAGAGGCATTGAGGTTCAGGATAACATCGGCTCCGGCGTCGGCAGCCATGGCTATCGGCGCATCAAACCAGACGTCTTCGCACACGGTAAGCCCCAGTTTAACGCCATGTAGCTCTATCACCTTCGCGTCTTTACCGGCTGAGAAGTAGCGTTTTTCATCGAAGACCTGATAATTCGGTAGCTCCTGTTTGGCGTACTCTCCAAGACAAACACCCTCAGACCAGACCCCTGCGCAGTTATAGAGACGATTATCCCTGGCAACTGGGTAACCTATCGCGATGGCAATATCATGACTGACCGCCGCGACTTCTCTCAACGCCTCGTTGATACGGGGCTCAAGACTTGGACGCATCAGCAGGTCTTCGGGCGGATAGCCCGTCAGAGCGAGTTCACTGAATACAATCAGCTGAGCACCATCGTCGGCAGCTTTCTTGGCTGCTTCTATAATTTTCGCCGTATTGCCGGGGATATCGCCGACGTGAAAGTTACATTGCGCCAACGCAATTTTCAGGGTGGCAGTCAGTGACTTGGACATGGTCTGGGGGTACTCTCTTCAGTAATGCGCGTATTGTCTGGAAATACGCATCAGGACGCAAACCGGAAGACTAATGAATCATCCAATTTCCATCGGACGGGGCAGCCGCCTGCTGTCGCTCTACAGCTACTATTCGCTGATTCTTGCGCTGTCGATCGTCGTCGTCGACGGTCTCGATTCAATGGACGTCATCGTTGGCAAAGAGGCTCCCCACCTCTTTCTCGTACTTTCATCGCTTTATGTACTTGCAGCCGCGGTCTTCGTCGCGCTAATAACCCGGACAACCGATTCGCAGGGAGCTACCACCTACCTGTTCCTGGAAACAGCGCTGCTGACCGGCATGATGTTCGCTTCGGGCGGACTCACCGCCGGTTTCTCTAGCCTGTTGCTGATACCGGTCGTCATGGCCAATCTACTCGCCCCAGGCATACTGGGGTACAGCGTTGCTGCCTGGCTCAGTCTTGCGGTCATCTATACCGAACATATCGCACCGGGCGAGTTTGGCATCAGGGATACGGCCAATACCGGTGTGTATGGGGGCATCTGCTTTGCTCTCGCCTGGTTAACTCAGCTGCTGTCGCATCGTATCGATGCCGCACTGAATCTCGCTCAGGATACCGCCCGTGATGTTCAGCGCTTACAGCGCCTGAGCCAGCAGGCGTTGATGAAACTGCCGGATGGCATCATTGCCTGTTCGAAAGAAAAACGGATTCTGTTTATTAATGACACTGCGGCATCCTGGTTTAAGCTGGAACCCGGCGCCGCGGTACCTGAGTGGCTGATAACGGCACCGGCTCAGGAAAGCCTTGCGGGAAAACTGCAGGGGCTGACAGTCACCCGTCTGGAGGCAGAAGGCCCCGATGAGGATTGTCTACTGCTTATTGAAGACGAAGCGCGTCTCTCAGCAGAAGTTCAGCAAGCCAAGCTGGCATCGTTAGGTCGCCTCACCGCCAGTATTGCCCATGAAATCCGTAATCCACTTTCAGCTCTTAATCAGGCCGCACAACTGCTGGACGAATCTGAGCACCTGCCCGCTGAAGATAAAAAGCTGACCGCCATTATTGAAAACAACAGCCAACGAATTAATCGTATTATTGGGGACATCCTGCAGCTCTCACGAGGCAAGCGGCCAACAGCTACACCTCTGAAACTCCATAGCTACGTCGACAACTTTTGTCAGAACTTCCGTCAGGTCAGTGGTGAGAATTGTCTGATATTTTCCTATGATGCTGATAGCGAGTTAACCGTACTATTCGATCCGGATCATCTGAATCAGGTCCTGACCAACCTGTGTCAGAATGGTCTGCGGCATGCCCGGAAAGCACGGAAACAGGAGGCTGAAGTCGTCTTACGTATTCTTTCAGAATCCGATAGTAGTGCATCCCTTGAAATCACAGACAACGGCTTTGGCATTGCTGATAACCAGGTATCGCGGCTCTTTGAGCCCTTCAATACTACCGAACACGACGGTACAGGATTAGGACTCTATTTATGTCGCGAACTGTGTCAGGCCAACCAGGCAAGCATCGAGTTTGCTGGTAACGACCCGGGCGCACGTTTTCTTGTCAGGATGAAACGCGCATGAAACTGCGGGATATGTCACACCAGCGTCAACTCAACTCAGTAATAATATAAGGCCATGATGACAAACAGGAACTCCCCGGCAATGCTGCCCGACTTATGCGCACTGATCGTTGATGACGAGCAGGACATTCGCGAGCTGATAGGCATGGCCCTGGAACGCATCGATATAAAATGCGAACAGGCTGCCAATGTCACTGAAGCCATGGCATTACTTGAGTCGGGAAATTTCCATTTCTGTATCACCGACATGAAACTGCCCGACGGTGATGGCATTCAGTTAATCCATCACTGCAATCGCAACTACCCGGACATGCCGGTGGCTATGATCACTGCGTTTGGCAATATGGAAGTCGGCGTGAATGCCCTTAAAGCAGGCGCTTTCGATGTTGTTGCTAAACCGCTTGATATTCAGCAACTACGAAATCTGGCAACAGCTGCACTAAGACTGTCGAAAGTAACGGGAACACTCCCGGAGCAATGCACCAATCTTATTATTGGCGACTCCCCCCCGATGCAGGAACTGCGCACCACGCTGCGCAAAGTCGGACGCACTCAGGCACCGGTATTTATTCAGGGCGAATACGGCACAGGCAAAGAAGGTATTGCACGCGCTATTCACCTGCTTAGCTCACGAACTACCCACCCTTTTATTACTGTTAACTGTGACGCGCTTCAGGACGAGAACGCAGCGGAGACCCTGTTCGGCTATATGGACGATCACGGCACCCTTCATGATGGCCTCGTCCAGAATGCTCACCAGGGCACATTGTTTCTCAACAATATCGAGCACCTTGGTCTGGAGTTTCAGGCCCAGCTCCTGCAGCTTCTGACCGATAAGAAGATCCGGGCGCTGCATGACACTCACGAACATGATCTGGATATCCGTATCATCAGCGCCAGCAGTGCGGATCTGCCAGCATTGGCAAGCTCGGGTCACTTCCGTCAGGACCTGCTCTTCCGTATCCGCGTAGTACACCTGAGCGTGCCACCATTACGCACTCACCGTGAAGATATCCCGCAGCTCACCACCCACCTGCTACAGACCTATGCCAGCCAATGGGATATGCCTGAAGTATCAGTCTCTGATGAGGCATTACGGGCTATCTGTGAATACGACTTCCCCGGGAACACGCGGGAACTCGATGCCATACTTCAGCGTGCCTTTACCCTGATGGAAGGCGAAGAAATCCAGCTGAGTGACCTCAGCTTCGAACCGGAAACGCCGCAGGGTGGCTACCATTCAAACAACGAGGCCGTCGGCGACCTTGAGGGCTACCTTGAGAGGCTCGAGCGTGAAGCAATTGAAGAGGCCCTTAACGCAACACGCTGGAATAAAACCGCAGCGGCAGAACGTCTCGGCATCAGCTTCCGGGCGCTTCGATACCGCCTGAAAAAACTGGCGATCGACTAAGTAAAATCAATTGGCGATTAGACTCCCTCCGTCACCCTGCCCGAACAAGCCTTGAAAGACCGTATAAAAATACGAAAAGCGCCTGAGTGCGCTCCCTCATATGCCTGATATCGTAGCTGATTACCTATCAATCAATGAGGGTTCAGGGATGAACATCAGAAAGCAAACGCCAATTGTGCCTGCCAATGGCTTTACCCTGCTGGAGCTATTAGTTGTGGTGGCGATCAGCGGAATACTCCTTGGAGTCGGGGTACCAGCGATGGGGGCACTGATCGAGCGCAACCAGTTCAAGGCAGAGGTATCAGCATTGCACCGGGCCGTCGCACTCAGTCGGTCAATGGCGGTGTATCGAGGAGAGGCTGTGAGTCTGTGTCCCCTTACCAGTAGTAATGCGTGCGGCAACGACTGGGCAGATAGGCTCACTATCTTTGTCGACTCTAATCAAAACAGCGCTCTAGACCCAGATGAGACGACAATAAGTATTGTCTCCGCAGTGGAGAAACCTGAAAACCGTCTAGAAAGAGATCACAGCCGAGACAGTGCAATCATGTTCCGACCAAATGGCAGCGCCTTCGGCCACAACGGCACCTTGAAAGTCTGCATGGATGGAAGCACAGACCTGTCAGCAACCATCATAGTATCGGGCGCGGGCAGAATCAGGCTGGGCGAAGATAGCAATAACGATGGACTCGTTGAAGACTCAAGTGGCGACGCAGTCACATGCTCATGAACGGATCCAGGTATCCGCTACTAGAGAGAAATTCGCTACAGAAATGTGCCAAATAACGCCATCAGAGCCCACTTACTAACAGATAATAACCGCTCGTCAGAGGGAAGTCGGAACCAGCGCACGTTCAAAATACTATAGTTGTGTGAAAATAGCGTCAAAAGCATCAACGGTAATCAATTATAAAGATGGCAGAGAATATGAAAGCATCGGCGTTTTCGAACGGTTTTACTCTCCTGGAGCTGATGGTCACACTGACTATTGTCGGCATCGTTGCAGCTATTGCCATTCCATCCATGAGTGACATGGTGAACAACTCTCGTGCCGAACGTATTACCGAGCTTTTCGAACTGGACCTGCAGTTCTCCCGGAGCCATGCCATCTCGCGTGGTGATACCGTTCGCATATCGCCTCGCAACGGAGACATAGCCAACGGGTGGCAAATTGTTGCAGAAGGGTCTGGAGACATCCTCAGGCAGCGAGGTCCTTTGGATGACGGAGTGACCATTACCAGTGAAAACGGACTGAATACAATCGCGTTCACGCCGACAGGACAAATAGAGGCTACCGATAGGATCACGGTACGCACATCAGGCTGTACAGGTAATGAAGATAAACAATTTTCCCTCCTGATATCAGGTCAAATTGCAGTAACGGAGCTCGCATGCATCCAATAAAGAATCAGTCAGGCATCGGCCTTATTGAGGTGTTGGTCACCATTGTGATTACCACCATCGGCCTTCTGGGGTTGAGTGCCATGCAGATGCAATCAATCAGAACGGTCTCTGATACCGGTAACAGAACTCACGCGATCTGGGTCGCAAATGACTTGATTAATCGCATCAGAGCAAATGCAGTTGCAGTCGACAGTTACGTGACTGACAGGGAAATCAGCTGTAATGATCCACTGGGGGCAGTGAAAATGTGCGCAGCCTATTCTGCCAACGGTGCTCAGGTAGCCCCTGCAGCAGACTGTAGCAACCAGGACTTAGCCCTCTTCGATCAGTATGAAGCTCTATGTGGCATCAACACGCTGACAGGCGAGGATGGGTTCAGTAGCTCAGCGTCGTTTATCAATACACCCGGCCTTTCGATCAGCGATGAAGGTAACGGAGACTACCGCATAACCGTAAGCTGGAATTCAAGAACTGCAGGTAAAGATGCGCGGGGCAACGAAGTCTATCGATTAGAGCAAAGCACTCTTGCAGAAGATCAACGGGAAGATTACAGCTTGGTATTCAGACCATGAAAAACAGAATCTCATTACAACACGGCTTAACCCTTATCGAGTTGATGATCTCGATGACATTGAGCCTCATCGTGATTTTTGCCGTCGGCAGTATCCTTATCAGTAGCAACCAGGCGGCCTCCGTTTCCGATACGTTAGCCGACTCGCAGGAAACAGGACGATTCGCTGTAGACTACATCAACCGCCAATTACTGCGTACGGGATACGACCCGGACGATGCAGGTGTCGTAGCGTTTGGAGATCTATGCCTCGCAGCCGGAGATATAGTTTGTATTAATGAATCAGCCAATGGCACTGGCGACCGATTGGCCGTTCGACGTATGGCTGAAGCGGGAGAAAGTAACGCGGTTACTTGTTATGGGAGTGCACTTCTGGATGCTGCGGACGCAAATATTACGACCGATGTGGTGGTGACAGACGTCTACTGGGTAGCCGTGGATGATAATGGATTGAGCAATTTACGGTGCCAAACCTTCGATGAAGACGGAACCGTTCGTGCCAACCCCGGTGATAGTTTCGGCAATTCACAAGCTTTGGCGGCTGGAGTTCTAGCAATGCACGTATTGTATGGTCAAAGTAATTCAGCACCTATTGACGACACCTTAAATGTGACAACCTACTTTAACGCTGCTCAAGTAACCGACTGGGGAAATGTATACGCCATGCGCATTGGCTTTCTCACTCAGGCGTTAACGAATACGGAAGCACAGAGTTGGGAACAGAATTACATTGTCCTCGATTCACTGAACTATCAATTTGATGATCAAACAGCGAGACAGGTTTTTACTACCACTGTCACGCGTTTAAATTAAGTTTGAGGTAGCCCTATGAAAAAATTGCAACAAACAGGCAGCGCACTGATCGTCAGTTTGATCATGCTAACCTCCGTAACTTTTCTCGCCGTTCTCAGCCTTCAGAGCTCTACGACGCAGATACGCATCGTAAGCAACCTCCAGATCAAAGAAGATGTTTTCCATACATCTAAGCGGGAACTAGCCACAAAGTATGACAGTTATCGCAAAAGTGCGATCAACTCGGATGAGCTACTGTCCGCTGTGAGCCTTGCTGGGGCAGCCCACCGAGTAGATACAGGTGTAGTGATAGATAGCAGCAGTTATCGGTCTATATCATCTCAAGTAACATCTCAGTCAGATATTGCGACTTCAATGAATTACAATTGGAGCGAAGGAAACAGTGTTGGTTACTTTGCCCCCCTACTATTCGAAATCCACTCTACCACTGTAGATAAAAGCGACCGTTTCAAGTCTGAGCAGGTTCTCGGGTTTATGTTCTCAGTACCAACACCTGAACGTAACTAAGGAGAGAATAATGAAAAAATTAAGTATTCTGATCGCAGCAACTTCTCTCCTCACCCAGCCGGTGATGGCAGACGATATTGAAATATTTACTGGCGGCGGAAGTGCAGGTAGCGAGAACATTCTTCTGATCATGGATACCTCGCGAAGTATGTCAGAGTGGGCAAATGACACTGAGACACCTCCATATGATAATAGCGAAGTATACGATGGTTATGGATTTGAGCCCAATTCCGTTTACTTATTCAATATAGATAGCATCGGAGATATAGAGCACCTCACTACGGATGAAGTACAAGCGATTAAAGAGCACGAGGTCGACATCAATGACCTCAACTGCACCTATAAGAATGCCATTAATAGCGACCTTGAGAATCAAGGGTTAAGCATAAACACCTATGCTTTCTTTGAAAACAATGTAGGTTGGGAAGGCTCTACTGTAGGTACAAACAATGCTTCTATCGTCCAGTGCCGGGAGAGCTATCGTTACGAATTCAACTCTCAAAGCTATCGTTATCTCGTAAATACAGAAGGGTATAATGACTTCGATTTTCCATATACTAATGAACAAAGAAAACAAGGACGCTGTCTGTTTGGATTCTTCGGTATATGTCTCACGTGGGAATATATTGATCTGAGCTATGATTGGGATCGTGATACCTACGACGTATTATGGAAGGGTAATTATCTTAATTACAAAGGTTCAGATGCCGGTAGTACAACTCCCGTAATGCGTATTGATATAGTAAAACAAGCAGCAAAAGACGTAGTGGGTGCAATGTCATCCCCCAATAAATCTGTTGCTTTAATGCGTTTTAATTCCACCTACTATTCTGGTGGTAGTGAACGATTCGGCAAAGGGGGATATGTAGATATCCCAATGACCCCTGTGACAGAGCTAGGGGATAACTTCAATAACGAAATCGACTCTTACGATGCATTCGGTGGTACTCCAATAGAGCAGTCACTCTACGAGGCCTACCGGTATCTCAGTGGCAATGGTGTAGTCTATGGGCGCAACGGCCACCGAGGCGTATGGGATAAACCCATCGATGATGCCTGGAGAGATAATTCAACATCCGGCAACGGTATTATTCAAGCGTATAACAATTTTACCATATTCAATGAATCAAGTAGCGAAGAGTCAAGAACTGGCTGGGTATATAACGCTCCCGAATTCGGCGGGTGTAAACCTTCGACGAAGATTGTTTTATTTAGTGATGGAGCGCCTTCGCTGCAGGATGATGCGAGTGAGTACATTGAACCCCTCATTCGGACAGCCCCTCTAGACTCCGCCAGTTATATCAGTAGAGACTGTGAAACATCCGACGGAATTGGGGGTGAATGTGCTGAAGAAATGGCCAATTACCTCAAAAATGTCGATCACAGGCCACTCGATGTTGCGGGCAGTCAATTGGTCACAATTGATACCATCGGTGGATTCCTAACAGGCTCCACAGTCGCTGAAGAAAAACTTCGTAACATTGCTGAGGCTGGAGGAGGCAACCTCTATTTAGCCGATAACTATGATGCTTTGGTAGAGTCATTCACCAAAGCAATTAACGGCAATCCCTTAGAAGAACCTGCCACCTTTACGTCTCCAGCTATTGCCGTCAGTTCATTTAATAGCCTTGAGCTCAGCGACGAACTGTATTACGCGGTATTCGAACCTGCGATCGAAGGTGGCTGGAAAGGGAATCTGAAGAAGTACAAGGTAACCTCTGAGGGTGTCGTTGGCGCCGATGGAAGATCTGCAGTTGATTCTGCATCCGGTTACTTCAAGGACACAGCTCAAAGCTTTTGGAGCACTGCGCCAGATGGCGCTGACGTTACCAAAGGTGGAGCCGCTAGCCTGTTCACCAGCTCGCGTAATATTCTGGGTGTACTTAACGGTAGTGTAGAAACTTTGACTGAGGCGCGGGTATTAACCCTCAGTGATGAGACTCTTGGATTAGACTTGCTTCAAGTTGACGACTTGTTAGACAGCCCGGAGACTGGCCTCACGGGGCGACAGCGTTTAGCTAAGTGGATTGTCGGTAAAAATGACGACGACACCCCGCGCCAGGAAATGGAAGATCCCATTCACAGCCGCCCCCTGGTTTTAAACTATGCCAGTGGACCAGTGGTCTTTGTGGGCACAAACAGTGGTTACCTACATGCATTTAACACAGAAACAGGCGCTGAGCTTTTCTCACTCATACCCCATGAGCTGCTAAATAATCCGCTCTTTTACCTGGATAGTGAAAACTTTGCATACGCTGAGAAGACATACGGTTTTGATGGGCCGATCACGTACTGGCATAAAGACACTAATTTAAATGGCCTCATTGAATCCGGCGAAAAAGTATATCTGTATGTAGGCATGAGACGTGGCGGCCACAGTTACTATGCATTCGACGTATCCAATCCTACGTCGCCCTCACTCGCGTGGCAGAAGAATGGTCCCTACTCCGACAGCATTACTAAAAATGCTCCTTCAGTTTCATCTGGCTTTGACCGTCTTGGTCAGACCTGGTCGTCCTTACGCCCAGCTATGATTCGCTGGGGAACCGAGGAAAACAAGGTTGTCCTGATTGCAAGTGGGGGTTACGACCCCGATGAAGATGGTACGAGCAGCGAGGGGACTGAAAAACGCTTTCCTCACGATGTAGGTAACACAATCTATATCCTTGACCCCGAAACAGGGGCCATTCTCTGGGACGCGTATTCAGACCTCTCAGCGCTTAACGGAGATATGACCAGCAGCTTTGTAGCAAACCCCGTATTAGTAGACACGGATACTGACGGAAACGTGGACAGAATCTATGCAGCGGATGTAGGAGGACGGGTCTGGCGCTTTGACCTCAGAGGCAATTCGCCCGCGGACATCTACGGGGGGGTGATTCTCGATATCAACACGAGCGAGGTAGAGGGCCGTAGTGGTAATAGACGCTTCTTCTATAGCCCTGATGTCACTAAACTTAAAGATACTGTGTATATCAGCATAGGTTCCGGCTATAGGGCACATCCGCTTGAGACTGCTGTTGATGACCGCTTCTTTGTGATTAAAGATTCAACACAGTTCGACTCGAACACAGGTAAACCCGTATATCCAGAAGTTAATCTTTCCGACCTGAAAGAATGGACCAGTGCAAATCTTGCTGTAAATGTTCCCGGCTGGTTCGTGAATTTCACCGCCACAGGAGAAAAAGCTTTTGCTCGTTCGCTAACCCTCGATGGTATCGTCCGCTTCAGTACCTTCGCAGTAAATAGTAACGATGCGATTTCAGAATGTACCGGGAACCTGGGCAAATCAATTAATTACAAGCTATGTCTACCGGGAGCCACATCCTGCGGGGGGGAAAGCGTATTTGAGAGAACTGAGGGTCCCTCTCGTCCGCCCACCCCACCAACAATAGTTCCCGGCGGCGGCGGCGGCGGCGGCGGCGGCGGCGGCGGCGGCGGCGGCGGCGGCGGCGGCGG